>ERZ795057.155-NODE-155-length-72501-cov-7.672363_pt1 | contig 72501 bp, 68 predicted proteins | sample MGYA00375141_ERZ795057 | MGnify/ENA primary metagenome ERZ795057 (study PRJEB30186, sample SAMN05720163) | activated sludge metagenome | isolation source: Anaerobic digester | place: Hong Kong | collected 2015-01-26 ...
TTTGCCGAGTACCAGCCATTTGAAGGTCCATCAGGATTTGGGATAAAAGCATTGGGGAATTCTATAATATAGTTTGATAAGGAAAAGGCATTTTCGATGGTAAGAGTATCAGTACAACCATGTTCTGAAACAGCTACCAGAGTAATACTGTAATTACCCTGAACTGAATACTTGTGTTGCGGTTCCACAAAATCAGAAACCTCACCGTCACCAAAAAACCATCTGTATTTATCTGCACCGGTGGAATAATTCTGAAAAACAAGCTCATCATCAGGCGACACAGGGTCATCCGGTAAAATCTCAAACCGGGTAACAGGCCGGGGGTAAACACTTATCTTACACGATGACTCAGCTTTTAATTCACCCTGATGGTACATATTGAGCGTCACTTCATACTCTCCGGGGTTATCAAATATCCATTCAGGATTTGCTTCTTCAGATGAACCCCCGTCACCAAACGACCAGATAATTTTTTCATAAGATGAGGTATCAGCCCCGAACAACACTTTGAGAGGAGAACAACCTTCGGTCGCTGATGCGAAAATTGCATTATTGATATTCCGTACACCTCTGAGCTGGTTTCTTTCATTAACATCATCTATAAACAATGACTCATAGTCTATTGTCTCTGCAGGTAAGGGGCGTGACAAAACAGTTTTCCCACCGGCTGAATGACCCTTATTATTGTTATATTCTTCATTACTCTCTGAAGGATCATCTTTTATTTCAAAAATGTATCTTCCCGTTTCTTCTGACTGTTCTGTATGATACTCTTCGCTACTTCCGCCAGTTATTCCCGGAGAGTCTGTGTCTTTATTACTTATAGTTGTCTCTGTTCTTACGGTATCTGGAGAAAAAGGATCAGTGTATATAGTTGCCTCCCTGTCTGAAGTGGATATAACTGCCAATGCAATTGTAGCAGCCAGGACAACAATACCTCCCGCATACCATATATTGAATTTACTGGGGATAAAATGAAAAAACTCCTTCCTGGCAAGTCTGCGGAACAGGACTCTGCCTCCTTCTTCAGAGGGAATAACTTCAGAATTTTCAAGTTTCTTACTGAAGAGTTCACTTAACACTCTGTCTTCTTTCCTGTTTTTCACCATCTCAAAATCTGATCTTACTTTATTTTTTAACTGTAAGTCTTTTTAAGCTCTCTCAGTTTACTGAGTTTATCCCTGATCACTCCCTTCGCCCTGCTATATTGTGATTTTGAAGTATTGACATCAATACCCAGCATCGCAGCAATCTCTTTATGTTTATATCCCTCGATGGCGTAAAGGTTAAAAACCATCCTGTAGCCTGCAGACAATTCATTTAAAACCATAAATAGTTCATCTGCTGAGAAAAGATCCTCTTCAAAGCTCTTTTCTCCTTTTTCCGATGATAAATACTCTCCGAATTCCATATAATATCTCGACTTAAGTGTCTTATTATAATGGGTTATAGCCGTGTTAACTGCTATTTTCCTCAACCATCCCTCGAAAGAACCTGTTCCGTTATAGTTTTTAATGTTGAAAAAAATCTTCAGGAAACAGTCCTGCAATATATCCTCTGCCTCAGCTTTACATGATGCATACCTCATACATACACCCAGGAGAAAGCGCGAATACCTGTCATACAACAGTCTTTGTGCCTCCCTGTCATGGCTGATACAGCCTTTTATTATCTGTCGGTCGCTCATCATAAACCGGGGACAATTTTATGACATGGTATAAAAGAAAATGGTTGCATTGACTAAAAAATTATTTCAAAATAAATAATTTATCTTTTCTTTGTACCCGTTTTCCAAATAATAAATATCATTAAAGAATAAATGCAATATTCATGATATTGCACATTAAAAAATTTTATATGGTTTTTAATTAAAATAAAGACAAGCATTATGTTTAACAAATTCATTGCAGCTATATTACCCTATTTCCCCAAAAAATTCATCTGGCTTTTTTCTCATACCTATATCTCCGGAGAGACGATTGAAGATGCCATGCGCGTTTCAAAAGATCTTAACAGTCAGGATATGGTAGTAACTATTGATGTTTTGGGAGAATTTATAAAAACCCTTGATGAAACAGAGGCCAACAAGAAAGAATATCTCAACCTGATTGATATAGCAGAGAGCAATGGAGTAAAAGGCAGTTTTTCAGTCAAACCGACAAGTTTTGGCTTACTGATCGATAAGGAAATATGCTATCAGCATATCAGGGAAATAGTATTAAAGGCAGCCTCCTATAACAGGTTTGTCAGAGTTGACATGGAAGACTCTCCCTGTACCTCTCTGGAAATTGAGTTATTCCGTAAACTGAAAACAGAGTTCCCGGCAAATGTGGGACTTGTTTTACAGGCTTACCTTAAAAGAACACTGGATGATATAAAAAGTATGACAGATCTCAATAGTAAGGAAAATCCTTTGAGCATAAGACTATGTAAGGGTATTTATGTTGAACCGGCAGAAATAGCATATAAAAAATATGAAGAAATAAACAGTCACTATCTGGAAGATCTGGAATATATGTTCAAAAACAAAATACACGTTGGCATTGCCACCCACGACAGACCCTTGATTGAAGGAGCATATAAACTCATAGAAAAATATCAGGTCTCAAAACATTTGTATGAGTTTCAGATGTTGTATGGTGTCACTCCGGGGCTTCGCAGTGAAATATTGAATAACGGACATGACATGAGAGTATATGTACCTTTCGGGAAAGACTGGTTTGGTTACTCCACACGCCGTCTGAAAGAAAATCCCAAAATGGCAAGTCATATTATCAAGGCTATTTTCATCAAAGGATAAAAAGAGTAAAAGAGATACCAGCGGTTTACCATACTAAAGACAGGTATTTATAATTTTATTATGAGTTCATCAAGAGGTCTTTTGGGAACATGATGATTCTTATCAGTATCTCTCCAGTATTTTACATCTCCTTTTTTAATTTCTTCTATTATCACTCTTTCAACCGGTTTACCAAGGGCAAGAACAAGTAATATTTCAAATTGTTCAGGTATTCCCAGTTCCCTTCTCATCCTGTTCCGGTCTACTGAGGCAATGATACATCCTCCCAGCCCTTTTTCTGCAGCTCCAAGCATAATGCTTTGTGACACTATTCCATGATCAACCCCGAAAGAACCGGATATTGATTTGTCTCCAAGTATAATAATATAAGCTGATGGCCTTTCTCCGGGTTCCGGCCCATCCCAGTCATCAAGATACCCGGCCCATTTAAGACAGGAGAAAACCATTGAACAGCCGGAAGGAGTGTTATAAATAAGATACTTAAGAGGTTGTTTATTGGAGGCTGACGGAGATAAACGTGCCAGTTCAATAAGTTCTTCAAGGGAGGCACTGCTTACCTTATGCCCTTCGTCGAAGCGGCGACAGGAGCGGGATTTTTTTACAATGTCTTTTATTTTCATCTTCAAAGTGTTATGTTAATATAGTTTATTTGTAGTAGTGCATTCTGCTATGCGGAAATGACTCACTTCGTTCGTCAGGGTCTTGCATTCGGAATTGTTTATTTGCTTACTGCTAAATCTTAAATGTTACCTGTCAGCTGGGGTCACTCACCTGCTGCCCGTTGGTGAGAAAAATGCGTTCGGGCATAGCGGGAATGATATTTCTCTCACCGGCAAGACGGTATAATTCAGTAAGAGCATTTCGTCCTTCTTTTCCAAGATCCCTGGTATAATCATTGACAAAGAGATCAATGTGTTTATTTATCACTTCTCTGCCAAGCTCTTTGGCATTTTTTGAAACAAAATCCAGTGATGAAAGCGGATTATTCAGAGCAAATTCAACACTTTTACCAAGGATTCTGTTCACTTTCAGAGCAGTACCCAGGGGTATTCTTCTGTTAATTGCAATTGTGCCAAGAGGCACCGGTACTCCTGAAAGCTTTTCCCATATAGCTCCCATATCTGCCAGCATTGATAAGCCTTTTTCCTGATAGGTAAACCTGCTTTCATGAATAATCAGTCCGGCATCAACTTCTTCATTAAGTACTGCATTTTCTATTTCGGAAAAAAGATATTCTTTTTTATTCTGAGCTTCTGGCCATGCTATACCCAACAACATATTTGCCGTCGTATATTTACCCGGTATGGCAATTCTGGCAAATTTGAGATCATCTGTCTCCATTTTGTACTTACTTATGAGAAGAGGTCCGTTCCCACGTCCCAGAGCACTGCCCGAATCCATTATCAGATAGCGGGCAGAGGCATAAGCATAAGCAAAACAGCTTAGTTTTGTAATATCCAGTTCTCCCTTAAAAGCTTTCCTGTTCAGTTCCTCAACATCGGCAAGAATGTATTCGAATTCAATACCTTCAGTGGCTGTTTTGTAATGAACCATTGCATCAAAGATGAAAGTGTCATTAGGACAGGGAGAAAAACCAAGTGTCAGTTTCATAATGTCAGGATAATACTGAAAGAAAGGATTTAATTGTCTCCGACAGATTTTCCAAAGCCAGACCAATATCCCATTTCTCTTTCTGCCTTGGTCCAACATAATTTGAGATGGATCTCAGTGCCATAAAATTAACTTTTTCACTACTGCAGACAAAAGCAAAAGCTGCTCCTTCCATTGATTCAATATCGGCTTTATATCTCTCCTGTATCTTTGCCGCTGTGGGCACTGAACCTGTTGCCATATTGACCGTAACAGCTTTAACTTTCCTCAGGGATCCGGGAATCTTGTCTATGTATTCACTGTTAAATAAAATCTTTCCGTCTTTGAAAGGGAAGCTGTCAGATTTCTGTAAACCGGCTTCTGCAAGGGTAAAAAACCTGTCTTCCGATTCTATCCCTGCATCGGCAAAACAGTCTGATACCGGAACAACTACTGCACCTATCGGGATATCTCTGTTAAAGCTGCCGGCTATACCTATATTTATGACCAGATCAGGAGTATCATTGGAACAAAACCATTTGGTCAGGGACCACGATGTAGCGACGGAGCCGACACCTGTCACCAGGGTATTTATTACTGAATCCCCGAGATAAAAGCCATCCCAGGAGCTTCTGAGTGAGGGGATTTTTTTTACAATATCAGCCTCATCGGCAGTAGCAGCTACAAATAATATTTTCTTCACTTTAAATACATTTCAGTCATAATATTTCCCTGTAAAAGGTATCAAAAACAGAAACCTTACAAAATGTTCATGTCCTTTTAATGATGTAAATATATCATAGAAAGAGTATAAATCCTTATTTTTATTGGCTAATATTGCAGTAATAAAAGTAGTGCTTTATGATCTATCTTACCCGGAGAGAAAGATTCAGTGCAGCGCACAGAATATACAGACAAGAATGGAAAGATGAACAGAATCTGAAAATTTTTGGGAAATGTTCAAATCCTCACTGGCATGGACATAATTACGAATTATTCGTAACGGTTAAAGGAGAAATATCTGAGGATCATGGATGTGTAATAAAAATGGATATTTTGAAGGAGATCATTCACAAAAATGTAATCAACAAGCTCGATCATAAAAATATGAATCTTGAGGTAGATTTCATGAAAGGTAAAATAGCTACTACAGAAAACCTTGTCGCAGCCATCTGGGATGAGCTTAAAGGACCTGTTGAAAAAGAAGGGGCATCATTGCATTGTATCAGGGTAAAAGAAACAGAAAATAATTCAGTTGAATATTATGGTTAACAAGAAAGAAAAGAAAAAAGGGACAGAACAAAGCCTGCGCAATGGCTACAGTAATATAGAAAAATGGGATAAAGAAAGTGTGAAAGAATTGTCATCTGTTTATCACCGTGTTCTGGATTTAATTGGGGAGGATCCTGACCGCGAAGGACTCATCAAGACTCCCGAAAGAGTTGCCAAGGCCATTCTTTTTCTTACCAAGGGTTACTCATTGGATCCGTGTGAGATTATCAATTCAGCCAAATTCACGGAAGCATACAGCCAGATGGTTCTGGTAAAAGACATAGATATCTATTCGATGTGTGAACATCACATGCTGCCATTTTTTGGCAAAGCACATGTTGCATACATCCCGAACGGACATATTACCGGTTTAAGTAAGATAGCGCGTGTTGTGGAAGCTTTCAGCCGCAGGCTTCAGGTACAGGAAAGACTGACAACCCAGATAAGGGATTGTATAGAAGAATGTCTCCATCCTATGGGTGTTGCCGTTGTCATTGAGGCACAGCATATGTGTATGCAGATACGGGGAGTACAAAAACAAAACTCTGTAACAACCACTTCAGCTTTCACCGGCATCTTTCTTAAAAATTTGAATACAAGAGAAGAGTTTATTCATCTTATAGGCTCAAAATTACATTAATATGAAGGCTTATGTTTTCCCCGGACAGGGAGCTCAGTATCCGGGTATGGGAAAAGATCTTTACGATAAATATCCTGCTGCCAGGGCTATGTTCAAAAAGGCGGATGACATCCTGGGATTTGGAATAACGGATATTATGTTTTCAGGGACGGAAGAAGAGCTTAAGCAGACAAAAGTAACGCAGCCTGCAGTTTTTTTGTATTCAACTATCCTTGCTTCTCTTGCTGTCACTGACAGCCGACCGGATATGGTTGCCGGACATTCTCTGGGTGAGTTCTCTGCACTGGTAGCCAACGAAACACTTCTTTTTGAAGAAGGGCTTATCCTTGTTTCAAAAAGAGCAGTAGCCATGCAAAAAGCATGTGAAGAGAATCCTTCAGCTATGGCAGCAGTGATTGGTGCTGATGATAATCTCGTTGAAAAAATCTGTTCTGAGATAAATGAACTTGTTATACCTGCTAATTACAACAGCCCCGGACAGATAGTAATATCCGGCACACTGAAGGGCATTGATATGGCTATGGAGAGCCTCAAAGCCCAGGGAATTAAAAGAATCATCAAACTATCTGTGGGAGGCGCCTTTCACTCACCTCTGATGGAACCGGCCGGAAAAGAACTGGATACTGCCATCAGTTCCACAACTTTCAGAAAGCCTTTTTGCCCTGTATATCAAAATGCTACAGCCAGGCCCTCAGACGATCCTGAGCTTATTAAACAGAATCTGCGAACACAGCTTACTTCTCCGGTTCTATGGACACAGAGTGTGATCAATATGATCAGAGACGGAGCAACATCTTTCACAGAAGCAGGACCCGGCTCAGTGTTACAGGGACTGATAAGAAAAATAAACAGTGATGTTTCCGTAGGAAGTGTCCCTGTCTAAGATGGTTTTATTATAACCCCTTTATGTTTTCTCCCATCTATAATGATTTCAAGGGGTTTATTAAATCTCACATGCCGGATGAATGTATCTTCATATACCGCAGGCATATTATCGAGATAACTTACATCATAGAAACCATCATTTATATAGGGATTCAAAGTCATATAACCTACACCGAAGGATGTAAGATTCTGGAAAAAATGAGTGCCCTGACTGGGGTCAATACGGTAATTAGCCAGTCCTGACTCAATGATGATACGGGCAGCAGATATATGCACCCACTTGACAGGGATCCCAAGCCAGGGGTCAGCAGATCCCCATCTGCCAGGACCTATAAGCACATAACCAATACCATTATTGACAAAAGAGGTATTAAGGTTGTCAATAATGACAGCAATATTCTTCGTATCTGCCGGATTAAAAGAATCCGGTTTTACATAAACCACATCGTTTATCCCTTTAAAGGCTCCGTTACCAAGGGCTGATTCGGAAAGAAGGATACAATCTTCTGATCTGACCTTGTCGATATCAACACTGCGAATCATATCTGCTTGTACAACAGGTCTTATCTGCAGGAAATTAAATACTTTCGGGGTGCCCGGAGCTGTCTCCAGATTAACTGCAAATTCAATCTCTATGGGATTATTCATCTCTTTCTGCCCCAGTTCAAGCAGAGTAACGAGTATCTCCGAAAGAGGGAAAGCTTTATGCTGCAGCACTCCTGCAAAAGAGATCACTCTCTGCCCTGATTGTCCTGTTCCGTCACGCAGTATATTGTTTGTCCTGTCATAAGTGGAGGCAAGAAGCTTCATGGCTTTATCATTACCGGCATCCTTTATATCTATAACCGGAATATTTATTCCATCGTCTGTTGATGGAACAAAACTATCAATATTCAGATCGAGTGCACGGAACACTTTCTGAGTATCGCGTAATGCTGTTTCGGGAGAAGATAACTGCAGTATTTTTTTTGGAATTTTCGGACAGAATCTCAATGACATCCCACCTTCAACGATCAGTTTCCCAAGTCCAAAAGCCACATTGGCTATACCATCTTCAGCTTTTTCCGAACCTATGGGATAATAGTTTATTGAGCGTGCAACTCCTGAGAATGTCGGATAAAATATATTGCCATGTCTGTTTCCGCATACCTCCTGAAGAATAATACCCATTTTCTCTTCGTCAAGGACATTGGAAGTAGCTGTCATATATGCCTTACTTGCCTTATAGTAAACTGAGGCATATACTTCCTTTATTGCATCCGACAGCACTTTAACCATAAGCTTGTTATCTTCCAGCCGGGGTATCATATATGTCGAATACACTCCTGCAAAAGGTTGATAATGTGAATCTTCAAGCTTACTGGAAGATCTCACTGCAATGGGATGATTTTTGGATACGGCAAAATATGCATAAAAATCCTGATACACTCTTCCCGGAAGTTCCGCTGCAAGGAATTTCTGTAATATTTCCTCATCGGACAGATCGGAAGATGCTACATGGTAGAGATTATTGTTCTCCATGAATTCATCAAAGATATCTGTCCCCAGTACAACAGTACGGGGAATAGTTATAAGTACGCCGGGGAACTTATTAAACAGACTCTGGCTCTTAATAATCCTGTTAATAAATGCAAGACCTCTTGCCTTTCCTCCGATTGATCCTTCTCCAATACGTGAAAATATCTGATACTCGTCAAAGCTGGTTTTGTCGAATTTGGCTATTATTCCTCTGCCTTTACCCAGCCTGTAACTTGAAATGGCAACATAAAGGAAACGCCGCATTTCATCCAGCGATGCAAAATCTTCTTTTCTTATATACTTGAACATCTGGGCGACAGGGAAAAGAGCACGGGCATTAAGCCATTTGGAAAAATGATTGTGTGAAGCATGGAACTCAAGACAGTTGTCAGGTATTGTAAGAAGCTTCTGTTGAAGACTTTGCAGGTCGGTAGCCATGGTGATGGGTTCCATTGTTTCAGGATTTCTGAATACAAAAGGCCCAAAAGCAAGATACTGGATAATAAAATTACGCAGTTCCAGGGATAAGGATCTGGAATATTTATGTATGAATGCCGCACCTGCTTCCTCGGCTCTCTTTTTATGTTTAAGATTTGACGACTGGAGCAGGATCGGGACCTGGTCATCTTCCGCCATTATCATTTCGCATAGCTCAAATCCTGCATTCTCATCCTGTACATCGTCTCTTTTGTAACTTATATCGGAGATAACGCCCAGTACATTGTATTTATATTTCCTGTACAAATCGACAGCATCATTGAAGTTTTTTGCAAGAAGGATCTTGGGACGCCCTCTCATCTTCAGCATACGCTGCTGCTCATTTAGCGCTTCACGCTGAAAGTCAAGTGACTGCATCAACACTATCCGGTATATCTCAGGGAGATATGATGAAATATATCTTATTGAATTTTCGACCAGAATAATTGCCTGAACACCTGTGTCAATATCGTGTTCGGCATTCATATTATCTTCAATAAGTTTGATTATTGCAAGTATAAGGGATGCCTCTCCAAGCCAGCAGAAGACATAATCAATAGCACTCATGTCTTCACCTTCAAGACGCAATGAGACTTCACGGGTAAAATATGTAAGGACAACAATGGGAATTCTTGGATATTTTTCCTTTATCCTTTTAGCGAGAGCAAAAATATCCCTTCCCTTGTGACTCAGCATTATAATAACAAGATCTATATTATCTTCCCTCAGTGCACCGAAAGCATCTGTTTCATTATCTGTCTGAACAAAATATGGAGGATAACGCAGATTTAGTGAAACATATTCATTAAAAATCTGTTCATCAATCCGGCCGTCTTCTTCAAGCATAAAATAATCGTAATTACTGCAGATTATAAGTACACGGCGGATTCTCTTCTGCATCAGCAGATTAAAAGATGTATCCGCAAAATCATATTTCTGAAGATCAGATATTCCTTCCAATTCCAGCAGATCGTAAGGCATTATTTATTTTGTTCATTTAAGATTACTGCCATACCCTTTTTACCATCCATACGGATATCCAGTGGTTTATCAAAGCGGATATGACTTACAAAGCGTCCTTTTTCAACAATTCTCTGTTTCTTTATTTTATCCCATTTTATGAAACCTCCGTTAGTCATCTGGTCGATAGTAAAATATCCAACCTGCATTGAGGTTACATTATGGAAAAAGTGTGAACCAAGTGATGCATCCAGAAAAAACCCGGGTATCTCCACTTCCACAATCACCTTTGCATTTGATATCTGCGGCCATGAAACAGGTATTCCCAGGAATTTATCCCTCGTTCCCCATCTGCCCGGACCTATCAGTACATAATGTCTGTCTTCCCTGAGCATTTTATCATTCAGTTTATCTATCTCCTCAGCCATTTCAGCAGTAGAAAGATTGTCAAATGTTTCAGGATCTGCATATATAAGATCCGTAATATTATCTATTTTCCCGTTACCCATACTTTTGTTGGCCCGCAATATCATTTTGTCTTCACTGATACTATTCATGTCAATACTGTATCCTGCTCCGCTACCAACAAGAGGCTTAATCTGAAGAAGATAAAATGTAGCTTTCCCTGTATCATCTTTTGTCAGATCAACAGCAAATTCTATCTCTGACGGGTTTGCTGTAGCTTCAGCCACTACATCAAGCACTGTTTTCAATGTGGATGACAGGGGGATATAGTCATATTTCAGGATGTCCGCAAAATTGATCACCCTGGGACCAGCCCTGTCAAGCCCTGGTATAATGGTGTCGTTTTCGATATCCATTACTGAAGCTACATGATTCAATGTCCCATATTTCTCGGCTTCACTTATATTAAGGGAAACCATTCCTGCCTTTTCGCCGTCCAGGAGATTCAGATCTTCATTTTTCAGGTCAACGGCATAAAAATTTACCTGTGAATTTTTATATATGTCCTGCTGTGATATTATATCCATCCTCGGATATGAAGGAGAAAACCTGAAAGCCCTCTCCCCTTCTGCCACATAATGTCCCAGACCCACAGCCATTACAGCTATACCATCTTCAGGAGTCATGTGCGATACAGGATAAAAATTATGTGACTGGGCAGTACCACTGATATGAGGATAGAAATAATCTCCAAACCGGTTCCCGACAACCTCCTGGATTACGACAGCCATTTTCTCAAGTTCAATTTTATAATTAATTGCCTCAAAAAATGTTCTTGAACTCTTTGAATATATGGATGAAAAAACAAGTTTTACTGCTGTTGACAGCTGTCGCAGCCTGACCTCCGGATCCGGATGGTTATTTGGCAGAAGGTAGGTCCCGAAAACTCCCGAGAAAGGCTGATTCATTGAATCTTCAAACAGACTTGACGACCTTACAGCTATTGGTTTATGTATTTGTTTAAGATATATCCTGAGTTCTTTTTCGAGAGTATAACTAAGCCTTGCCTGAAGAAAATAATCCTGGAGTATTGTATAATCTTTTTCTTTTTTAATAACATCCCACAGATGATTACGTTCCATGAACATATCGAATTCATCGGTACCGATAATTGCAGTAACCGGAGTTCTGATATTTATTCCGGGCAGCAGGCGACCAAGCTCAAAGCTGTTGACCAGGGTATTGATAAAGGCGAGACCTCGTCCTTTGCCTCCCAGTGATCCACTCGAAAGGCTTATCACATTGGTATCATCAATAATTGCTGATTCCTCAAAATTTATTACCCGGCCTTTGTTCATCTCACGTCGTCTCTGTCGGATAAGATTCAGCAGATATTCTCTCAGTTCGCTGAGATTTTTAAATTCCGAGACTCTGAGGGGATTGATCTGTCTGGCTATCTTGACTTCCCCTCTGGCCATAAGCCACAGGGAAAAATGATTTCTCAGGGCATGATATTCAAGAGAATCTTCGGGCACTGTTTCAAGGTATGCCTCAAACTCTTTCATTGATTTGGCAACAGCTATCTGACGTCCTTTGTCATCACGGTAGACAAAATGGCCAAAACCAAGATAATAATTGATGAATGATTTCAAATCCTTCATCAGACTCTCCGAATTCTTGTTTATGAAATTTGATTTCAGCGAATAAGCATATTTTGCATTTTCAGGTTCAGAGGATTGCAGTACTGTAGGCAGATTAGGAATCAGCTCTTTAATATGCCTGAGGAGTTCATAGCCTGCTGTTTCTTCAATTTTCCCATTTCTTGGGAAACGGATATCGGAAATCACACACAGCAGATTATTTTCGTATTTATTAAGTACGGTTATGGCATCCTCATAATTGGAAGCCAGTATTATTTTCGGACGCGTCTTCAGTTTCAGTACTTTAAACAATTCATCAGCAGACACCTCTTCAATAAGATTTCTGGTTTGCTCCATAACAAGAGTATAGAGCATGGGCAGATAACTTGAATAATATTCGGGGGAATCTTCAACAAGGAGTATCACTCCTATCAAACCTTTTTTTGTATCATTATCAATATTCACTCTGTCTTCGAGAAGATTGACCATGGCAAAGAAAACTTTTGATTCTCCTGTCCACACAAAATAATTATCTATTGGAACCCCTGATTCTTTTTGTTGCTTTATCCATGGAACGTGAGCAGGATTATTCAACAGCATAAAAGCCGGCATGTAAGGATATTTGTCCTTTATCTTTTTACACATTTCAACCGGCCCTTCCTTATGTACTCCCACCATAATGATAACCATGTCATAATGCATGGCTTTCAACCGGTTAAAAGCTTCTTCCTCGTTAGACACTCCTGTCACCCTTGGAAGAGATGTAAGGCTCAGCTGGTAATACTCACCCAGCATATGATCAGCAAAGCGGCCTTCACCTTCAATGGAATAAGCATCGTACAGGTTTGCAACCAACAGTATTTCCTTAACCTTGAAGGGCTGCAGATCGTGAAAAACATCTCTTTCTGCATTATGACGCTCAAGAAATCTCTGTAATAATTTTCTGCTTGACACTTCCCGCAAATCTTCCTCCTCTTCAACGGAAACCTGTCTGCTCAGAATAATATCCCTGGCTTTTGCACTGTTTATATAACCGGTGATAAGCCCTGCGATATTCTGGATAAGATCTCTCTCTTCCTTAAGAAAAGGACCTTCTTCTTCTTTGTTAAATTCACGGGTATAACATATTTCAATACATCCGTCTTCATTATCAATAGTACTGAATTCCTGTCTCATCATCCACCGTGTTTCACGGAAACCGGGTGTTTCAAAAGCTTTATCGAGATATACTATCCTGGCTACAGTATATTTGGGATATTGCCAGGCTGCTGGCAAAAGCAGCACTATCTGCTGAAGGGTTTCTTCCAGAGGCTTCCCTTCTTTTAATATATAAGTGGTCTGATTGATACAGCTCAGCTCTTTTAAACGTTCATGCTGCTCGTGCATCAATCGGTGATATTCGGGACTTATCTGGTCGTTTTCTTCCATATTTTTTTTAAGAAAAACCTGTTAGTAAAAAATCACTTTATTTTCCATGTTGAACCACTCATTAACAGATCATCCATACACTTTATTCTGGATTTGTTCTGAATATCAGAGATTTGTTTTTCTATATCAGCATCATAGGTACGTCCTTCCACCGACCTTATAACTCCAAGAGCCACAGGATAATCGGGATATTTCATATTAGACAGCATATAATGGATCCCGGGGTTTGGTTCCGTGGCATCATGAACAAGAAGGTCTTTTTCTGTTATATTGTTTTCTCCCAGTCTTACAACCTTTATTTTTAATCCGTCGAGAATAAGACCCTTGTCGTTGTTCTTTCCGAAAACCATCGGTTTACCATGTTTCAGTACAATAGTACGGTCAGCCCTGACATCTTTTCCTGCAATATTATCATGTACACCATCATTGAAAATCACACAGTTTTGAAGTACTTCCACCACTGACGTACCACGGTGTCTCTCAGCTTCCACATAAATGTCAGTTGACAGTGTAACCATGGTATCGATGGTACGGGCAAAGAATTTACCTCTGGCTCCTATCACCAGATCTCCCACTGAAAAAGGTTCCTCAACAGTGCCAAAAGGAGATGTTTTTGTAACGAGACCTCTGACGGAAGTAGGTGAATACTGCCCTTTGGTAAGTCCGTATATTTCGTTGTTGAACAATATGATATTAATGTCTACATTCCGGCGTATAGCATGGATAAAATGATTCCCGCCTATAGCCAGAGCATCACCGTCTCCAGTGATAGTCCACACTGATAATTGCGGGTTTGCTGTTTTTATTCCTGTGGCTATAGCTGCGGCCCTGCCATGAATTCCATGAAAACCGTAGGTATTAATATAATAAGGGAACCTGGACGAACAACCTATTCCTGAGACAAACACATAATTCTCCCTGAAAATATTCATTTGAGCCAGTGCTTTTTGGACAGCATTCAGCACTGCATGATTTCCGCAACCCGGGCACCATCTTACCTCCTGGTCACTTTTAAAATCTTTCATAGTATGATTATTGGATATCTTTTCTTCCATACTATTTAGCCTCCAGTATTTTAATACAACTTTCCTTTATTTCTTTAATAGTAAAGGGCATCCCCTTAACCTTATTGATACTATTGTAAGAAAATCCGGGATGTTTTATTCTCAGATAATCTGCAAACTGACCGAGGTTAAGTTCCCCGACAGCTATTTTTTTGAACCGGCTGAATATGGTACTTACATTTTTGGGAAGAGGATTAATATAGTTAAACTGGGCGAAGCTTACTTCATATCCTTCAGACTGTAACTCATTCGCTGCCGTTCTGAGGTAAGGCCCGGAACTTCCCCATCCGGTAATAAGTAAGTCCCCTGTATATTTCCCGATAACCTCAATACCAGGAATAAAGTTTGCTACTGCAGCTATTTTAGCATCTCTTGTTTTCACCATATATTCGTGATTTTCCGGGATATATGATACTGTCCCCTTTATTGTTTTCTCCAAACCTCCTATTCTGTGTTCCAGTCCTGGTGTCCCGGGAATTGCCCAGTTTCTGACAAATGTTTTGTCATCGCGTTCATAGGGCAGAAAGGGTATCTTATTCATATCTGCATAAGGTGGCTTTATTTCAGGGAGTTCGCTCATTGCTGGTATTTTCCAGGGTTCTGAGCCATTAGCAAGCAGGCTGTCGCTAAGGAGAATAACTGGTGTCATATGTTCCAGGGCTATTCTGGCTGCTTCAAAAGCAAAATGGAAACAATCACCTGATGAACTGGCAGCGATTACTACTAATGGACATTCTCCGTGTCTTCCGTAGAGTGCCTGCATGAGATCTGCCTGCTCTGTTTTGGTGGGAAGACCTGTTGAAGGGCCACCCCTCTGAACGTCTACAATAACCACAGGTAATTCTGCCATAACGGCCAGACCAATTGCCTCAGATTTAAGAGCCATGCCCGGACCCGATGTGGAAGTAACAGCCAGTCGTCCGGCAAAACTTGCTCCAAGAGCAGAACATATACCTGATATCTCATCTTCTGCCTGCATACTTATAACACCCAGATCTTTTCTTGCTGCCAGTTCCTCGAGGATACCTGTGGCAGGAGTGATCGGATAAGAGCCAATGAATAATTTCAATCGGGCTTTTTCGGCAGCAGCAAGTAAACCCCAGGCAGTGGCTACATTGCCGCAAATATTACGGTAAGTACCGGGCTCAATAGCTGCCGGCTCAATCCTGATGACAGGATTGAGGGCCTGTATTGTCTCGGCATAGTAAAAACCCTTTCTGAGAGCCACCTTATTGGCTTCCGATATCTCGGGCCTGTCAGAAAACTTCTGATCGAAATATTGTTCTGTATACTTTAGCTTTCTGTCAAAAAGCCAGTAAACCATTCCCAAAGCAAACATATTCTTCGTCCTGAGAACAGATTTGGCATCAAGACCAAAATTTTTAAGCGCTTCCCTGACCATAGAAGAAATAGGAGCAGGAATAATGTTATAGGTCTCAAGTTTTTCCTCGGCAACAGGATCTTTCAGATAACCGGCTTTTATTATATTCTTTTCAGTAAAATTATCTTTATCATAGATGATTGTCCCTCCGGGTTTAACCCAACAGGCATTTGCCTTTATTGCTGCAGGGTTCATGGCTACCAGAACATCGGCATAATCGCCGGGTGTTTGTATTTCAGAATGTCCAAGATGAACCTGAAAACCGGACACACCGCCCACAGTCCCCTGTGGAGCCCTTATCTCTGCCGGGTAATCGGGAAATGTTGCGAGATCGTTACCTGTCAGTGCTGCAGTATCAGAAAAAAGCGTCCCTGTCAACTGCATCCCATCTCCGGAATCGCCTGAAAAACGGATTACGACCTCTTCCCTCTTTATAACCTTTGAATTTCTGGTCATGATTTACCTGTCTTATGCTATTCGGATAATTAATACCTATACCTGTTTAAGATAAACAAAATTAGCTTTTTAAGTTTGAAAGACATATAATTTTATAACAAATGGAAATGATTTTGATCATGTTTTGTGAACATAGTCATCCTGACAGTTATAAAAACTGGTTGCAGGAATGCTCGTCAGGCCTTGTGACTCCATATATCTGCCCTTGACAGATTTATCTCTCCTTCAAAAAACATTCCGGCAATTTTGCCAAAAAAAGGAGTATATTCTGAAATAAAAAACAAGTCCTGTACTTTTCCTGAATTATTGAGAAGCTTATTTTCTTCAAGTATATCACGAAGCATCACTGACACTATCCTGGCTGAATCAATCACTTCGATACTGAAATTAAATATCCGGTTTATCTGGTTTTTTATTATAGGGTAATGAGTACAGCCCAGAACGAGTGCATCTATTCCCTGAAAAATATTATCTGACAGGTAAGCTCTGAGAATAGCATTACTGATATCATCAAAAATAAATCCTTCCTCTATCATTGGTACCAGAAGGGGAGTAGCCATTGAAACAACTTTTGTGCCAGGGGATGTAAGACCTATTTTTGTATCGTATGTCTGTGATTCTATGGTTCTTTTTGTCCCAATTATCCCAACTTTTGTGAATTTTTTTTCAGTAAGATAAGTTACAACAGGGTCGATAACATCCATAAGGATAACCTTTTCTCCAAATTCTTCCTTCAGTGTATCATAAGCAGAAGCTGAAGCTGAATTACATGCCACTAAAACAACTTTGGCATTATGGCTGAGAAGAAATTCTGTTATACGCCGGGAATAGGATTTTATTGATTCAGCCGATTTATCACCATAAGGAAGGTGAGCTGTATCACCAAAATAGAGGATGCTTTCTCCCGGTAAAAGCTGTTTTATTGCATGAGCTACTGTAAGTCCGCCTACACCGGAATCAAAAATACCAACCGGCTGATCGTTCACTTCATCGATTATTTAAAAAAATGACCATCCGCCAGCAGACAGATGGTCGGTCTGTTATGTTTCGTATTTTACTTAATACCAAGTTTTGCTTTTGCAAGAGGCATAATATCTGTACTCCTGGATTCATCAAAATAGAGTAATGACCCTTTTGATATGTCGAAAACGTAAATAAACCCGTTTTCTTTACCTATCTCTTTAATAATATTATCAACCTTTGTATAAATCGGATTGAAAAGCTCTAACTGTTTATCCTGCAATTGTTGCTGGGCATTTGTCTGAAATTCCTGTATCCTTCTGTTCAGATCCATTAGTTCCTGTTCCTTTGTCTGTCTGACAATGGCAGTCAAATTGGCACTTTCCTTATTATACTGTTCACTTTTATTATTAAGCTCTACCGACATCAGTTCAAGTGTATTGATAAGTTCTGTCTGTAAACTTTCCAGCTGAACACTGGCTGTATCAAATTCCGGCATTATCCTGATAAGTTCTTCACTATTGACATGTCCGAATTTTAAAGTCTGCGCTCCGACTGTACAAACACCGAAAACGATCAGAGCAGCTATTCCTATTATCCTTTTCATTGTATTCTGTATATTAAATTATGCAAATGTAATTATTTAATTATTATAACCTAATCTTTCAAGAACCTCGTCACTTATATCGTATTTAGGATTGGCAAAGAGTATGTTACCTCCTGAAGCAGAATCGAATATAACTGCATAACTGCCTTCCACGGCAATGTCTTTTATTGCCTTAAGTATTTCATCCTGGAGAGGTTTAACCAGTTCTTCCCTTTTCTTAAAGAGTTCTCCTTCCATGCCGAAATATCTGTTTTGAAGTTCTTTTATTTCTTTTTCCCTGTTGATAATAGCTTCTTCTCTTTGGATTTTCATATCCTGTGAAAGCAAAGGAGCTTCATTCTGGTACGATTTATACATCTGTTCAATAGCCGCATAACCGTCAGCAATCTCTTTTTCCCATTGTTCTGAGAGTTTATCGAGTTGCTGTTGTGCTGTTTCGAAAGCGGGTATATTCCTTCTGATATATTCAGTATCTACGAACGCATATTTCTGAGCTGTAGCTACAGCGGCTGTCAGAATTAACATTCCTGTTATTATTATTAACTTTTTCATAATTTCTAAATTTAACTAACTATTAAAACTGCTGACCTATCACAAAATGAATTTGTCCTTTATTGGCATCGGTCTTATTTGTGGGGACATCATCAAAGCCATAACCCCAGTCTACACCAAGGAGTCCGAACATAGGCAGATTAGCTCTTATTCCTACCCCGGCAGCCCTGTTCATTCTGAAAGGATTATAATCCCTGATATCCTTCCATGCCCTTCCTGCTTCCAGAAATACGAGACCGTATATTGTTGCCTGATTATTAAGAGACACGGGGTATCTGAGTTCAAAAGTGATCTTTGAATAGACATTACCAGCAGGAGCGTTTGATTCGGGATCTACCGGAGTAAGAGATCCGTTAGTATATCCTCTGAGGGCAATAACCTCACGTCCGTAAAAACTATATCCGGTCATACCATCACCTCCTATATAGAAATTCTCAAAGGGAGAAGGTCCTATATCCTTGTTGTAATGTCCCAGATAACCGAATCCAAAGCGTGCACTTAAAATAAGCTTTTCGTTGCGTTCAAGAGGAAAATAACTTTCCGATTTAAAGACCCATTTATGAAATTCTATCCATTTATATTTTATCTCATCAGACACGTTAGTCATCCTTTTTCCGCTAATGGCGGTATAGGGAGGTGTTATCTGCAGGGATAAGGTAAAGGATGATCCTCTTCTTGGATAGATAAGGTTAGGTCCTACAGAGAACCTGGATATCCTTCCTGTAAAGCTCAGCAGATTGGACTGCCCTTTTTCAAAAAGGAACTGATAGTAGTTATAATCATTCAGATCGTAGCGCTGATAATTCAATTCTCCGTATAAGGAGAAGTAATCGTCGGGCCATTCCAGCCTTTTGCCCAGGCCCAAAGCAGCTCCGCTGATGACCATAGACTGGTAACTGTCAGAACTTTTCTTTGCTCCGTTACTCATCAACGACCTGTACATCGATACTGAAAATGAATTTGGTTTCTTGCCTCCCAGCCATGGTTCACTGAATGACAGGTTATATGACTGATAATAACGTCCGTTCGATTGTGCTCTTATACTAAGAGACTGTCCGTCTCCGGAAGGATAAGGCCTCCATTCTTTCAGATCAAAGAAATTACGCATAGCGAAATTATTGAATCTGACACCGACAGTCCCGACCAACATTCCGGCTCCCCAGCCTCCTGATATCTCAAACTGATCATTAGCCTTTTCTTCAAGCTGGTAAAGCAGATCCACTGTTCCTGTAGTTATGTCGGACTGTGGGATGGGATTGATCTTCTCGGGATCGAAATGGCCCAGAACACCAAGCTGGCGGATAGATCGCATTATATCCGACTTACTGAAAAGATCACCGGGAAGAGTATAGAGCTCACGTCGTGGCACATGCTCATTCGTCCTTGTATTACCAGTAATGATTATATCATTTATATAAGACTGTTCACCTTCGTATATTCTTATCTGAAGATCAATAGAATCGTTTTCTATATTTGCCTCCACGGGAGTCAGCTGAGAGGTCAGATAACCATAGTCGAGATAGAGATTACTCACAGCATCTTCTGCTCCACTGGCTCCTGTAAGCCTGTCATTTATAAGTGTCTGGTTATAAACCGATCCCTTAGTGATGTTAAAAACCCTTTCAAGATCCTCTTTCCTGTACACACTGTTGCCCACCCATTCAACATCCCTGAGGAAATACTGATTGCCTTCATCAACAGTAATCTGAATACCAACCCGGTCCTCGGATATCCAGTACATTGAATCGGAAACGATCTCAAAGTCCCTGAATCCGTTATCATTATAAAAAGTGATAAGATTTTTCTTATCCTCTTCATATTTTTCCCCAATGTACTTTGATGGTTTGAATATATTGAGATCCCTCTGTTTCGTATCTTTCATCTGGCGCCGGAGTTTCTTCTCATCAAAATATTCATTCCCCCTGAAGGTTATCTCCTCTATCTTAACTTTATCCTTCTTGTCAACATTTACTGTAAGGGTCATATTATTTGGCTGTGCGGGATCATCTTTCTGAATAAAATCAACTGTTGTATTAAGGAACCCTTTTTCCACAAAATGATCAATTATGATCTTTCTGGTATTTTCAAGAATATATGAAGTTATCTGTGATCCTATAGGCATATTGATTTTATCGGTAATATCATCTATTTCTGTAGTCTTAAGTCCTGTGAAACTGATAGATGACAATCTTGGTCTTTCCTGGAGATAAATATTGAGGAATGCTGTATCTGCTTTCAGGCTGTCAATCGTGATCCTGACATCAGAAAACAGACCCTGATTCCATAGTTTCTTGGCGGCATTGGAAATAGTTTCTCCGGGTATTCTCATTTCCTGTCCCTCTTTCAGTCCTGACAAGCCCACCAGAGCGTTAAGATCAAGGAATCTGATCCCTGAAATGGTAATACCTCCCAAAACATATATATCTGATCTTGAATAATCTAAAATCTCTGCTTTCTCCTGAGAAAACAGAGGAATACAAGTCACAATCATTAACAACCCCGCAATAATCTTTTTAAAATGATTTCTCTCCATCATTACACTTTTTCTCAGATATCTGTTCGCTTGTTTTGCCAAACCGTCTTTCTCTTTTCTGATATTCAATAATTGCCTTATAAAAATCCTCCTTACCAAAATCAGGCCAAAGTATTTCTGTAAAATACAACTCACTGTAAGCCAATTGCCAAAGAAGGAAATTACTTAATCTCAATTCACCACTTGTCCTTATCAACAGATCAGGATCGGGTAACTCTTTTGTTGACAGGTAATGATCAAAGAGGGATTGATCAATTGTGTTTACCGCCAGATTACCGCTTGCCACTTCACCGGCTATTTGTTTTACGGCCTTTATTATTTCCCAGCGTGAACTGTAGCTAAGAGCCACAACAAGATTAAGGCCTGTTGAAACCGATGTTACCTGGATAGTCTCGGATAATCTTTTCTTTACATCTTCATCAAGCCTGTCAATATCTCCTATTGCTGAGAGCCTGATGTTATTCTTCAGAAGGGTATCGGTTTCATCATTAAGTGACTGAACCATTAGTCCCATTAATGCTGCAACTTCTTCATCAGGTCTTTCCCAGTTTTCAGTGGAAAAAGCATAAAGAGTCAGGTAGCTTATTCCAAATTCAGCTGCAGTTTCAATTATCACTCTTACTGATTTCACCCCCTGGTGGTGCCCGAATATCCTGTCCTTACCATGTCTGAGAGCCCATCTGCCATTCCCATCCATGATTATTGCAATATGCCGTGGAAGCTGTGATTTATTAATTTCCTTTATTAATGACATATTCTACCGTTTTCTTTTACCATCTACATCATTATAGGTAGGACAACCTGTCATTCTGTTAAATATCTTCCAGGTGAATGCCAGACCCATAAATGAATACCAGTCATTGTTATGAATCAATCCGTAATCTGACGGAGATACCATATCGTTAAGCCCGTCAAAGTTATCATAAAAAGATTTACGAAATCCATATTCTGCCTCAAGACCCATATTTTTATGGATATTTACCTTAAAACCAAATGAAAACGGGATTACCGGTTCAATGGAAGAATATTCAGAATTAATAAATGCCACACCGGCTCCTGCAGCAATATAGGGCGTGAAATCCCAGATTTTGCCCAGGGTGGTATATGGTAAGAAATTGAATTCAAACTGCAAAGCTACTTCTCCTATTGTAGCTGAAAAAGATTCTGCTCTGGATTGCTGGAAGCTGTTATTGAAATCAAGGTCACTGCCTCTTATCCCTCCGTAAAGTATATTAGCCCTCAGTGACTGCCGAGGATGGAGATTATATCTGTAAAAAACTCCGCCGGCCGGCTGAGGGGAATAGAGAAGTTTGTTTGGATTGATATCTCCGAGGTATGATGATATTCCGCCTATAATACCATAATCCGCACTACGCTGCCCTGCAGCGGAAGTGAAAATGCCTATTAGAAAGATAATCCAAGGTAATCGTTTCATTAAAAATGACCCCGTTCATTATTATCTGAAAGATGGCCAGCCCCTTGGGCCCGTCTTCAGTTTGTATGTCAAAGTAAAGTTTAAAAAATAATAAACGTCATTTGCCTTGGAAAATTGTGAAGTATATCCGTCAAGATAATCAGACAATGCATATCTTCCACCCAGTTCTACCCCGAAATTGATATTGGGATTGTATATAAGGGTGGTCCCTATTCCTACAGGTATAATGGCAGCAAATCCTTCTGTAGGCATATCTCTGTCCAGAAGAGCATCATTAGGTTTAACAGTATAGGCTGCTCCCCCGATACCTGTAAAAGCATAAAAGTCAAGTGAGCGCATTATCTGCGAAAAAAAGCTTCTGCGGCCCTTTAAAAAAAGATAGCTCATCTCAGCCCTGTTCTTTATGAAATAATACTCTCCGATAAAAGAAGGTTCGAAAAGAGATGTCATGGATTGGTATTCCCTGTTTTCATTTGATCCCCGGATATCAGTGGCATTGAAAATAGCATACGTGAAACTGAGCCTTAGATTCATCACCCTTGTGGCCCTGTACTTCAGGTTTCCGTTAATATTATAACGTGTCTGCAGATAAGTAATGTCACGAAAACCCAGTAAATTATCCGTACGGGAATAACCTCCCACATCCCCAAAGAAAAAAGAAGGGCCTGCACCACCCACCAGTTCCCATCTTCTCATCTTCCATAACTGACCATAAGAAAAAGGGACAACCAGGCAGGATATTAAAACAACAAGAAGGGTTCTTTTCATTTTATGCTTTTTTTATTGCTGTTACAAATATAAGAATCTAATTTTTAGAGCAAGTAAGATTAATATACAAAATTAGTAATAATATATAGATTAATAGTCAAATATACCATATGTGATTCCTGTCAGATGCTTTTTAGTTTCTTTTATCCGCACCCCACATCAACCTGTTACGTAAAGTACTGTAAAAGCCTCTTCCCTTGAGCATCACAGTCTTCAGCCTGATATCACTTCTCACTATATGTATTTCTTCACCTAAAGGAAGTTTCCTGTATCTGAAATCGCAGGTAGCAAGGAATTCATCTGCCCTGGCTTCCAGTATCATCCTGAGCCGGCTTTCTCCCGAAAGAACGATAGGCCTGATAGTAAGGTTATGTGGTGATATGGGAGAAATGATAATACTTTCATCTTCGGGAGAAAGAATAGGCCCTCCAACACTCAGATTATAAGCTGTTGACCCTGTAGCAGTGGATACTATCAATCCGTCAGCCCAGTAAGTATTTAAAAAATCATCATTCACATAGACATGAATGGTTATCATACTCATACTGGCTTTCTGGATAGTTATCTCATTCAAAGCCGAAGCAGCATCACCTTCAAACAATCCGGCAGGCCTTTGTATTTCCAGCATTGAACGTTCAACTATTTCATAACTACCCTTACACAACAGATCAACGGATAAATCCAGATCTTCATTTGGAATATTGGCAAGGAAACCCATCCTCCCGGTATTAACACCTGCAACGGGAACACCCGTTTCCTTCACCCTGAGAACAGTCTCAAGGAAAGTACCATCACCTCCCACACTGAAAATCATATCAGGCAAATGTGATAATATGGATTTAATGTCTTTAATAAAAACAAGAGTACTACCACTGTAGGGATGATTCTTTTCACCGGATCGCTGAAAGAGCTGAACAACTATTCCTCTTGCGCTGAATTCATCAATAAGTTTCTGGACGGCATCTTTCGTCCTGATATTGGTATCTTTACTGAATATGGCAACACTTTGCAACATAACCTTTTACATATTAAGGTATTTCATCAGAAGATCAAAGCGTTCTGAATAAAACTGATCAATAGAATCATTTGTACTAACCCAGGTTTTTACATCATAGTTATACCTTTCAAAAGTTCTGATAACAGAAAGCAGATCTGTGGTGTTGACCTTCAATGTAACCTCGAGCCTCGTAGAATCAGGCGGTGATGTGATGTACATACTCAAAACCTTGATATTGTTACTCTCCACTATCTGAGCTATCTGACTGAGTGAATAATCCCTTTCAACCATCTCAAGAACAATTATCCCTCCCGGCTGATCCATGGATGATATTCCGGCTATATGCTGGACAAGATCACTTGTAGTGACCACCCCCTTGTAGTGATTACGGTTATCCAGTACAGGAACAACTGACAGCTTAAGCCTGGCTGCAAGACCCACCACTTCAAAAAGATGCTGATTATCTGTTACATAAGGCTTAAGAAGAGTCAGTTCATGATTACCAATAGGTTCTTCAGGCTTATTCATATCATATATGTCATTATCCGAGATAAGCCCCAGAAAGTCCTGATTATTAACTATAGGCAGATGTGATATCCTGAATATTTCCATCCAGTTAAGAGCTGTCTGCCCTGTATCGGATGTTTTAAGAGAAGGTATAACCTGAGATATCAGATCATTTGCAGTCATAAATATTAATTTTCAACTAAAATAGTAAAAAAAAGAGAGTTATATTAATTTTGTGTCCTCAATATAATTTAAGCGATGACAAAGTTAAGTGTAAACATAAATAAAATAGCAACACTAAGAAATGCAAGAGGGGGTAATATTCCGGATGTTCTTAATGCTGCAGTAAACTGCCAGCTGTATGGGGCCGATGGTATAACCGTGCATCCCCGTCCCGATGAAAGGCATATAAGATATAAAGATGTGAAAGAGATCAAATCTATAATCACAACTGAATTTAACATTGAAGGCAACCCCTCCGACAGTTTTATCAATCTGGTTCTGTCTGTCAGGCCTGACCAGGTAACGCTGGTTCCCGACAGACACGATGCAATTACCTCAAATGCCGGATGGGATACTGTCAGGAACAGGTCATTTCTTACAGACGTAGTATCTACTTTTAAAAAAGCCGGTATCAGGACTTCTCTTTTTGTTGACACAAAAGCAGTAAACATTGAGAACGCTGCTGTTACGGGCGCTGACCGTGTCGAATTATACACTGAACCTTATGCCAACGGCTTCAGCCATAATGCTGCTGAAGCAATAGCTCCCTTTATAAAGGCAGCTGAAATAGCAAGAGAGACAGGACTGGAACTTAATGCAGGCCATGATCTTAACCTCGATAATCTGAACTACTTCCATAGGAATATCCCATGGCTTATGGAAGTATCAATAGGGCATGCGCTAATATCAGACGCTCTTTACCTGGGTCTGGAAAACACTATACAGCTCTACAAAAGACAACTGACTACATAACTGAGAATGGAATTATTTTACAGGAAATATGGTCAGGGTCCACCACTTATAATACTTCACGGCTTATACGGCTCTTCAGATAACTGGATCCCGATGGCAAAGAAGATAAGCCACAGATATACTGTTTATCTGCCGGACCAGAGGAATCATGGACTATCACCACACAACCCTGCTAATGACTATAAGGCCATGGTAAAAGACTTACTTGAATTCTCAAATGATCACATAGAAGGTAAGTTTTATCTGGCAGGCCACAGCATGGGGGGGAAAGTGGCAGCTTTATTCGCTGTCGAAAACCCGGGCAAACTTGCGGGACTGCTTATTGCTGACATATCTCCCTTTAAAGCACTGAAAAATAACAATGCTGAATACATCTTCCATCTCAACATCCTGAATATTCTGAATGGACTTGACCTTTCAGGAATCACTTCCAGACATACAATTGAAAAACGATTGTCACAGGATATTCCCTCTGATAAGATCAGAAAATTTCTGATGAAAAATCTGCAACGTAAAGAAGGAAATGTTTTTGGATGGAAATTAAACATTCCTGCACTCCTCGCTAATATTGACAACATAATGGACGGTTTGCCCCGTCCGTCAGGATATTTCCCCGGGTTGACAGGATTCCCTATCATATTTCTAAAGGGTGAAAAATCTTCGTACCTTCCTGAGGATGATTTTCAGGATATTATCAGGATCTTTCCGGATGCAGTGATCAGGACAGTTAAAAATGCCGGCCATTGGCTTCATTCAGACAAACCTGATGAGGTTGCTGAAGCTCTGTTAGATATGGCCGGGTGATTAGTTTCATCATTAATATGTAAATTTGTAGCAGTAAAAGTTCAAATAACAACAGATTACCATTTTAATAATTATTCTCCGCCTGCCGGCAGACCTTAAACATATTGTATAATGTCAGAGCTGTACCCGCTTAAGTTTGAAAATATTTTAAAAGAAAAGATCTGGGGGGGAACTTCTCTGGTCGCCCATTACAATAAAAAAGCTGATCCTCAACTTAAGTATGGCGAAAGTTGGGAAATTTCTGCTTTAAGTGGTAATATCTCAGTAGTAAGCAATGGTTTCCTTGCGGGTAACAATCTGGAAGAACTGATCGAAGTATATATGGGAGATATAACAGGTGATGCTGTTTACGACAGGTTTGGTGTGGAATTTCCATTACTGATAAAGCTTATCGAGGCAAAAGAAGATCTTTCAATACAGGTACATCCCGACAACAAACAAGCGAAGGAAAAACATAAGGCTTACGGCAAAACAGAGATGTGGTATATTCTTGAAAGTGAAAAGAATTCCAGGATATATACCGGATTCAGTGAGGCATGCAGCAGGGAGGTATTTGTGGCAGCTCTTGATTCAGGTAATCCTGCAGATATATTAAATGTGGAAAACTCTTATCCGGGCGATGTTTTTTTTACACCAGCAGGCCGCATACATTCAATAGGTGCAGGGAATGTTCTTGTTGAAATACAGCAGACATCCGATATCACCTACAGAATATTCGACTGGAACAGGAAAGGGTTTGACGGTAAGCCAAGAGAACTGCATACAGATCTGGCCCTTGACGTTATTGACTACACAGCTGCGGGGAAAAATAAAATTTCGGTTGTTCCTGTAGAAAACAAGACAGAAAACCTCGTTGATTGTGAGTTTTTTACAACAAATATTATTAATTTTAATGAACTTATTAGTAAGGATTATTATCCACTGGATTCATTTGTAATTTTTATTTGTACGGAAGGAGCTTTCAGGATACTATGGGATGACCAGTCTGAGTTTGTGATAAAGGGAGAGACAGTCCTCCTGCCTGCGATGATAAATGATATCACACTTGAACCCTGTCCTGAAGCGACTCTTCTTGAAGTATTCATAAAAGGAAATACACAAAACCAAAATACTATAAACTAATATGAAAATCTTTCCAGCAACAATCACCATCATCCTGATAGTAACCCTGGCAGCCTGCTCAGGGAAGGGTGGTTCAAACAAACCTGCAATCACTGAAATTGATACTGTAATGGTTCCTGACACTGGATTTACAGGCATAAAACAATATGCCGGAAGCAATAATCTGGTAGTAAAAGAAGTAACATTCAAAAATGGTATCCGGGAAGGGTTGACAAAAACATTTTACCAGACCGGAGAATTATACCAGACATTCTGGTATGAAAACGGATTAAGACAGGACACCAGCCATTATTATTTCAGGGAAGGGCAGCTTTTCCGAAAGACTCCTTATGTAAATGACACAATACACGGGATCCAGATACAGTATTACCGGACAGGCAAACTAAGAGCCAAACTAGGTTTCAACAAAGGACGGCGAACCACTTATATAGAAGAATATCTCGGCGACGGCAACCTCTACAAGGATTATCCTGAAATTATTGTCAATACAACAGACGAATATGATTCCAGAGGACTTTACAGTATAGGACTTGAATTATCTGACGGAAATATAAATGTTAAATTCTATCGGGGAGAGATACGGAACGATATTATAGACACTACATTGCTCAGTCCTCTCAATACTGTAAAGGGGAAAGCTCATCTGGACCTCAAAAAATCTGACACTCCGGGGCAGAATCAGATAGGGATCGTGGCAGAAATGGTGACTCCTTTCAGAAACAGGCATTTCATATATAAAGAGATCGATCTGCCATATAATGATCTCAAATAGGCAGGATTATGATTATCCGTTCAGCTACCTTTGAAAAAAGCAGCTCTACCCTTCAACAATGCCCCCCTGCCCGACTGCCTGAATTCGGATTTATCGGCAGGTCAAATGTAGGGAAATCATCTCTTATAAATATGCTGACAGGATGGTCTAAACTTGCAAGAATATCAGGAGAACCCGGTAAGACAAGAACCATCAACCATTATCTCATTAACAAAAACTGGTTTCTTGTTGATCTGCCCGGTTATGGTTATGCAAAAGTACCGGTAAAACTGAGAGAATCATGGTCGGGAAATGTAAGAAATTATATTTTGAAAAGAGAGACCCTTTTATGTCTCTTCGTCCTTATTGATTCGAGACATAAGCCCCAAAGATCCGACCTGGATTTTATGGAATTCCTTGACATTAACAGAGTTCCTTTTGCCAGGGTTTTCACCAAAAGTGACAAGATAAGCCGAAGTGCCCTGGATAAAGCGGTTAAGGATTATGACAGAATAATGCTTAATGTATGGGAAAGTCTGCCTCAGACATTTATTTCTTCAACAGTTAAACGTACTGGGCGAGAAGAAATTCTGGAATTCATTGAAGAATCTATCAACAATTTTTCAAAATCTGTCTGATATTGTCAGGAATAATTAATTTTGTAAGCACTATTGTTGATCATCTAATCAATCCACACTATCCATGTATGGAATAGCACCAATGAAACTTTTTTCCTGCAGGGCATCACGGCAACTGGCAGAAAAGATAGCAGGCAAACTTGGTATTGAAGTTGGCAGAAGTTCAGTTACCAATTTCAGTGACGGTGAATTTCAACCATGCTTTGATGAATCGGTAAGAGGCAATATGGTTTTTATAGTTCAGTCGACCAATCCTCCTGCCGATAATCTGTTTGAACTTCTGCTTATGATCGATGCAGCCAAAAGGGCTTCAGCCTATAAAGTGATTGCGGTAATTCCTTATTACGGTTTTGCCCGCCAGGACAGGAAAGACCGGCCACGGGTATCGATAGGATCAAAACTGTCAGCCGACCTGCTGAGTACCGCTGGTGTTGACAGAGTGATAACCATGGACCTGCATGCCGACCAGATACAGGGTTTCTTTAATGTACCCGTTGATCACCTTTTTGGTTCAGCAATATTTGCCCCATACATTGAAAACCTCAAACTTGAGGATCTGACCATATCAGCTCCGGACATGGGTGGTTCCAAAAGAGCCAACGCTTATGCCCGCCATCTCCAGACTGAAATAGTTCTCTGTTATAAACTCAGGAAAAAGCCCAATGTTGTAGAAGAAATGTCGATCATCGGTGAGGTGAAAGACCGGAATGTAGTTATTATTGATGATATGGTGGATACTGCCGGCACGCTGGTACTGGCTGCAGATATGATGAAGGAAAAAGGAGCCAAAAGCATAAGAGCCTTTGCAACACACCCCATACTATCAGGCAATGCCGTTGAAAGAATAAATAATTCAGCAATAGAAGAGCTGGTTGTCACCGACTCAGTACCACTCCGGCAACATTCAGAAAAAATCAAAGTTCTTTCTATAGCCGATATTTTTGCAAAAACAATAAAGGCCGTTACCAATAACAGTTCCATCAGTGTAAATTTTGTATTCTGATCCCTTTATAATATATTTGCACACCAATTTTCAAAAAATGTCTAACGTGTAATGAGAAGCCATCGGGAGATGACTTTTAGTAGCACAATAATACCATGTAAATGAAAACAATAGAAATCAAGGCTTCTTTACGGAAAGATCTTGGAAAGAAAAGCAGCAAACGTATCAGAAAAGACGGAAATGTTCCGTGTGTAATATATGACAAGGATCAAAATATCCATTTCTATGCTCATGAGATAAGCTTCCAGAAGCTTATCTACACACATGAAGCACATCTGGTGAAACTGAAAATTGATGGTCAGGATTATAAAACTATCCTTCAGGATACACAATTCCATCCTGTAACAGATAAACTTATACATGCAGACTTCATAAAAGTAATTGATGGTAAACCCGTAGTGATGAGAATTCCTGTGAACATAACAGGCGATTCAGCCGGTGTTAAGGCAGGAGGAAAACTTATTGCGAAAAAAAGACACCTTAAAGTGAAAGGGCTGGTCGAGGATCTGCCTGAAGAACTCACTGTTGATGTTACCAATCTGAAAATCAATCATTCCATCAAAGTCGGTGATCTGGCTTTTGATAAACTGGAATTACTTGATCCGAAAATCACAACTGTCGTTACTGTTGCAACATCACGTGTGGCTGTCAAAGCAGAAGGAGAAGAAGAAGCTGAAGGAGAAGCTGCTCGGGAAGGTGAAACTCCTGCTGAATCTGCAGAGGGTAAAGATACCAAAGAAAAATCATAGACTGAATCCGGAAAATAATCCCGGTTTTCCCTGTTAATACAGGCACAATGAAACTTACATGAACAGAAACCAACAAAAGGTAATTATTATTCAATTCATGTAAGTTCCATACGGCCAATAAAATATTATTTAAATACACGTGTGAAATATTTAATAATTGGCCTGGGAAATATTGGCGACGAGTATTCTGATACACGTCATAATATTGGTTTTACCGTTCTTGACACTTTTGCTTTATCATTCCATGCTTCATTTGAAGACAAACGCTATGGTTTTATATGCAGAGTAAAGCATAAAGGCAGAGATCTGATCCTCCTTAAACCATCAACTTATATGAATCTCAGTGGAAATGCTGTAAGATACTGGCTTAACAGGGAAAAAATTGCTATTGAAAACCTTCTTGTAATTGTGGACGACCTGGCCCTTCCCCTGGGAAGTATACGCATGCGTCGAAAGGGTAATGATGGAGGACATAACGGCCTGGCCCATATAAACTCTGTTCTTTCAACAAATGAATATGCAAGGATAAGAATAGGAATAGGCAATGAGTACAGTAAAGGAAGACAGGTTGAATATGTTCTTGGCCGGTGGACCAGCGAAGAGAAAAAATTTCTCGAAGAAAGAATAGCTCTTGTTACTGAAATGATAAAATCATTCTGTACTGCAGGAACGGAAATAACAATGACTACCTTCAATAAGGCAGGGAAAACAACCCCAAAAAATACTACGAGGGAGAACAGCGACAATACTGCACCTCAATAATACCATATTACAAATGGCACGCACCGAAGATCAATCAGTAAGACTTGATAAGTTCCTGTGGGCTGTCAGAATATATAAGACCAGAGGTCTCGCCATAAGTGCATGCAAAATGGGACGGATCCTTGTCAACGGTATCAGTGCCAAACCTTCCAGAATAATAGAAGGAAATGAAACTCTTACTATCAAAAAGCCTCCTGTAACATACACATATCAAATAATCAGCCCCCTCAGTTCAAGAGTATCTGCCAAACTGGTGGAAAACTATATCAGTGACCTCACTCCGGATAGTGAAAAAAAGAAACTGGAAATAAAAAATGTAGCTGATCCTTTCGGATTCAGGAAAAAAGGGAAAGGACGTCCTACTAAAAAAGAAAGAAGGATTATTGACAAATGGAAAAAATCATCCGGATAGTCTATAACATATTAGTATAAAGACGTAAAATTCAAATAAATCATCTTTAATAATATATTATTTTAATCACTATAGAACCATTTTTTCTAACTTGCACCTATCCGTACTATATCCATAGAACGGATTTATAAATAACAGAAATGGTTTATTCAGGGGATGGGTAAAGATAATATTGAAAAATACTCAAAGGGTTATACATTAATTAGAAAAGTATCAGGTTTCTGGCATAATAATGTTTACTACAGGAAAGTCATTGTTCTTGGTCGTGACAGAATAGATTATGACAAACATCTTATTTTTGCCCCAAACCATCAGAATGCACTGATGGATGCTCTGGCTATTGCATATACTCTCAGGACACAGCCTGTATTCCTTACAAGAGCGGATATATTTAAAAATAAATTCATAGCATCTATTCTTTATTATCTTAAGATGTTACCTGTTTACAGGATAAGGGACGGATACGAATCTCTTAAAAGTAACGAGGAAATATTCCAGAGAACCATTAATGTATTACGCAATAAAAACGGCCTGGTAATCCTTCCTGAGGGCAATCATGCCGGTTTCAGACGTTTGCGCCAGTTAAAAAAAGGGATTTGCAGAATAGCTTTTCAGGCCGATGAAGCCTCTGGCTTCAATCTGAATATAAAGATCATTCCGGTTGGCATTGAATTTACTCATTATACCCGATACCGGCAGGTATTGACTGTGGTATACGGTGATCCTGTTGAAGTCTCCGAGTTTCACGAATTATACAAAAAAACACCGGAAATAGCTCTTAATGAACTGAGAAAAAAACTGTCTTCGGAAATGAAAAAATTAATAGTGCATATCGAATCCGAAGAAGATTATGAAGCTATTGATGAACTGAGAAGCCTCATTAACGGAAAATACAGTGACGACATCCGTTATCCGAAATTATTCAGGGACAGGATGATGATTGACAAGCTAAATAAACTAAAAGAAAATGATCCCACACTGTATAATAAGATTTGTTCATTGACCCTGAAGGTTAAAAAGAAAGCCGGAAAGTTAAAAACAAACTACAGACTTCTGGCGAAAAAGAAACATCCCCTTGGGTGGCTTCTGGCAGGATTCTTCGGATTATTATTATTTCTTCCCCTTTTCATTTATGGAAATCTTTTTAATCTTACTTTCCTTTTACTTCCAAATCTTCAGACACGAAAAATCAAAGATGTTCAGTTTCACAGCACAATGAAATACGGGTTTTCCCTTGCCCTGGCTATAATTCTTACACCGGTATTCCTGATCCTGTCATTCATAATTTTCTCGCCCTGGTGGCTTGCAATACTGGTTTTCCTTACAATACCTGTATCAGGTCTGTTTGCCTGGAACTATTATCTGGTGCTTATGAGAATTATAGGTGGATTTCGCATCAAACACTACACCTGGACCAGAAATAAGGAGTATACCGCTCTCAAAAAGGACCATGATGAATTGGTAAGCTTGGTAACTGCTTTATAATGATGAGTAAAAATGCTAAACTGAACGGGAAAACAGCCTGGATAACCGGCGCATCTTCTGGTATAGGAGAAGCCCTGGTTTACCAATTTGTCAAAGCAGGAGCCAATGTTATAATATCTTCAAATGACATTCAGGGCCTCGGAAGAGTCATGGCTGCCTGCGGCAGTGAGTCGTCAAGAGTTTTCATTGCTCCTTTCGACCTTGCTGACACATCTGATATTACTGCCCTGGTGGATGAACAAATAAAGAATCTGGGCAAGATCGATTATCTGCTGAATATAGGAGGTATAAGCCAGAGATCGCGGGTTGAGGAAACGCCTTTATGGCTTGACAGAAAGATATTTGAGATAAACTATTTCGGGACAATAGCACTGACCAAGGCGGTACTTGTACACATGATGAAACAGAGATCAGGTCACTTAGTGGCAACAAGCAGTATATCAGGCAGATTCGGATTTCCTCTAAGATCAGCTTATTCAGCTTCAAAACAGGCTCTTCACGGATTCTTTGAAACAGTGTTTTTGGAGAATAAAAAATATAACATCAGGGTATCAGTAATCATCCCCGGAAGGGTAAGAACAAATATCTCACTTCATGCTCTCAATGCAGAAGGCAAAGAAACCGGACAGATGGATGAGGGACTGGCCGGTGGTATAAGTCCGGAAAAAGCAGCCCGGAGAATTATAAAAGGTATAATGAACAATAAAAAAGAGATCCTGGTAGGAGGAAAAGAATTATTTTTATTACATATACGGAGATTGTGTCCGTGGCTTTTCTTCAGGATAGCAGACAAAGTTAAACCAACATAAGCAAAATAATGGATAAAGGATATAATATCTGCGGGATACAACAAGTAGGTATCGGAGTGAAAGATCTTACAGAAGCATGGAGATGGTATATTCAAAATTTCGGCATGGACTGCCGGATCTTTGAAGATAAATCTGAAGCCAGACTTATGTTACCGTATACCGGAGGTGAGGCAAGGAGCAGGCATGCTGTTCTGGCGATCAATCTGCAGAGTGGAGGAGGATTCGAGATATGGCAGTATAAAGGCAGAGAACCTAAGATGATTGACGAAGAAATACAACTTGGCGACAAAGGTATCCTGGCCTGTAAGATGAAAGTTAAAAATGTCGGTCAGGCATATTCGCTCTTCAGTAAGAATGGCCAGGCCATATTAAATGAGCCGGCTGCTGATCCATCCGGAAACATGAACTTCTTCATGAAAGACCCTTTTGGAAATATCTTCCAGATAGTCCCTGGAGACAAATGGTTTATGGATGAAAAAAAGATAACAGGCGGATCCTACGGCGTAATTATTGGCGTATCTGATATTGAGAAAGCCAGAACAGTCTACTCTGACATTCTGGGGTATGATGAAGTTGTTTATGATTCTTCCGGAGTCTTCCCTGACCTTCAAAATCTGCCCGGAGGTAAAAACAGTTTCCGCAGGGTGCTGCTCAGATCTTCAAAGCCCTTTACCGGTCCATTCAGCAGAGTCTTCGGACAGAGTAATATAGAACTGATAAGTCCTCTTGAAAAACAAGGAAAAAAAGTTCTGGAGGGACGCTTCTGGGGAGACCCGGGTTTCATACACATCTGCTTCGACATAAATGGAATGGATGCACTCAGAACTTACTGTGCAAATAAAGATTTTTCTTTCACTGTCGACAGTAAACAAAGCCATAAAGGAAACAGTTTTGATATGGGCGAAGCAGCAGGACATTTCTCCTATATAGAGGACCCCGACGGAACATTAATAGAATTTGTGGAAACACACAAAGTCCCGGTATTGAAAAAAATTGGCTGGTATATCGACCTCCGTAAGAGAAAACCACTCCCTCTGCCCTCCTGGATACTGAAAACTCTCAGATTTTCGCGTGTCAGACTATAAATTATTTAAGCATAACAAGAACTGCAATACTATTCCTTTGCCAGAGCCTGAACCTCATTAAAGACTCTGATCAAATTTCCACTCCATATCTTTTTTATCTCTTGTCTGGTATATCCCCTTCTTAAAAGTTCAATAGTGATATTCTTCATTTCGGCAACTGACCTGCAACCATCAACTCCTCCTCCTCCGTCAAAATCAGTTCCTATACCGACATGATCGACACCCACAACCTGAACGGCATGATCAATATGATCAACAACATCCGACACAGTAGCCAGTCGCTTGTATTTATCATAAATTTCAAGTCTTTCTTTCTTGTAGTTCTCAATATCCTCTTCCGCCAGACTGTCAGGATCACCGTATCTGTCAACAAGTTCACTCAGCTTCAATTCAAGTTCAGGATTAGGTTCCGGTGACTTAATATAATTACTCAGTATACATATCTGTATAACACCTCCGTTAGACTTGAGGGCCTGAAGCATATCGTCCGAGAGATTCCTGGGACTTGAACAAAGGGCCCGGCAGGAAGAATGTGAAGCTATAACGGGAGCTTCTGATATAGCAATTACATCATAAAAAGACTTATCGGAGATATGGGACACATCTATCATCATACCCAGACGGTTCATTTCTTTAACCACTTCTTCTCCGAAGGCAGATAAGCCGTCACTTTCAGGACCATTAGGATCAGTGGAAGAATCACAAATATCATTATTTGCCGAATGACAAAGAGTAATATAACGCACTCCCAGATCATAGTAATGCCTTATACGTCCCAGGTCTTTACCTATAGGATACCCATTTTCCAACCCTATAAATACCGCCCGTTTCTTTTCTTTTTTTATTTTATAAACATCTTCAGGAGAAAAAGCCAGTTCAGCCAGCGTGTAATTCCTTTCTATATTATTATAGATTGTATCAATTATCTCAAGCGTTCTTCTGTGAGCCTCATTAAAAGCTGAATCATTCCTGGGTCCCTGGGCTATGAACACAGCAAAAAATTCAGCGTCAAGACCCCCTTCGATCATCCTCGGGAAATCTACACATCCAAGTTCATTTTTCTCTCCCAGTTCAAAATCATCTCCCATAAGATTCAAGGGAGTGTCACAATGAGTATCTACAGTCAGGAATTTCCTATGTATCCTGTTTGCTCTTCTTGATAATTGATTATCGGTTGTCTCACAGGAAGAGGCCAGAATCAATATAATTATCAAAAGCATAAAATTCTTCATCACCTCACATTTTGGACAATGCAATATAATAATTTTGACTTTCGTGAAAATAGTGTACCGGCGATTTAACTTAAATTAACACAGATAAATATACATCACAAGGTTATGATATAACCAGAATCTGTAAAAAGATGTCATTCATCAATAACCGGAATCATTGATAAGGCACATCATTGATCCACGGCATCATTTTTTCAAGTCCGCCATAGTATTCCCGGAATGTCGGGAAATATGGATTTGAATAGAATTTTGCTTTCTGTCCTGCAGTCAGTTGTTTCCCATAAAAGACCATATCGCAAAAACCGACGAGGTTATTCATCTGTTCTTTGTCAAGCCTGTGTCCTCCTCCGGGGACAGGCGGACCAGAGGGATCTGTTGTGCGGATGTTAAGAACAATATTCTGGTCAGCACCTAAAAACTGATAAACTGGTCTGGCTCCTTCGATACTTATACAATCTCCTTCTGCTCCGTTGGCATAGTCATCATCTGCTGTGGTTATTATTACAGCTCTTGGAGCGATGGCTGCCAGTATCTCATGGTGGTCATAAGGCATACGCTCACCATAACCTGTTGTATTGGTTTTATATACACGGCCATGATTGAGAAAACGGGCCAGCATCTCGTTGGCATTATGTCCCTGATGTCTTATCCGGTCGCCAAGCACTTCACATCCTGTCGATTTTCCCCATGCATATACATTTCCAAAAGGAGCCTGGCGATAAGGTGTATTACCGAAGGAGTCATACCTGTATACAGCAACTCCACCACAGCCTGAGGCACCGGGATTAACTACTCCGAAACGCTCGTCCAGCAGACCTGCTACCAGTGCTGCCTTACCGCAACGGGAAAAGCCTGTTACAGCTATCCTGTCAAAATCGAAAATATTTGCAAAAGACGGATCACTTCCGGCAAGATGCATCAGACCGTCAACTGCCCTGCTCGCTCCCCATGCCCAGGCAAGAAGAGTACCGGCATCATTTCCTGTGCTTACATCATAGGGATAAAGAGAATAAAAAGCTCCTTTATGCTCGTAATTATCACTTGCCACATCGGAATATGATATACTGAGAACAGCATATCCCTTGTCAAGATAAACAGCATTCCCCGGAGCAGCCCTGAAATCAATGCTTACAATTACAGGATAGGGGCCGCTCCTGCCACATTGTTCAGCGACAGGAACAGACAACATAGTGTTAAAGGAGGCACTTCTGCCCTTATCTGTAACAGTGATCCTGAGAAGGGAACCATCTGCCACCGACATCACCTGTTCAGGAGGAGATGGCATATAACCATATTCATAATATTGTACAAGGTCTTTTATTTCTTCACGTCGTAATTCCCAATCATCATGAGACTTAACCTTTCTCCCATCCATGAAAGTAAAAGGATCAGGATATTTACCTTTCCTTCGCAAGGATTTTATAGCTTCCTCAAGTGCTCCATTAACAGCATCAATCCGTTTCTGACGACCTGATCCTGACTTTTTAACGGCTCTTTTTAAAGCTCTTTCCAGATTCTTTTCATCTGTCCATATACCTCTGGTAAGAGCTTCAGCCTTTTTTATATTCATCTCCAGCATATAAGTATCAGGTGCCAGAGGAATACTTTCGTCATGAGCTGTCAGAACAACATCTCCCCACATTGAATTATCATCTATACCCCTGTTTTTACCACTGTTCCAGAAAATTTTGTATCTGCACCTTCCGGAAGAAGATTCTGCATCGTTAATACATATTTCAATACCTGATGAGGAACCATTCTTCGCTGTAATACCACCTGTAGCAATAGCTGCTTCAACAAGGTAACCTTTCTGTGCCCCCGAATCATCATAAACACCCGACACTGCGTAGTGTCTTAAGCGCTCCGTATAATTACCACTTCCGCTAAGAATGCCTTTGCAGTTGATCCTCATTATGGCATCATCTTCCTCAAACTTGGGAAATTTATCATTGAAAAGATCGAAAAATATCTCCACTCCATCCTGATCTCCCGGCCATCTGCCCTCAGCAGTAATGTCAGCATCTGTAACTTCCACAAGGATATATAAATAAGCTCCGTTCCACATTGAACGTACCCGGCCATATGTTGAGCATCCCTCTGCCGGTTCCGAAAGATCAGCCTTCATAGCAATTCCAATATGTGAGGGATCAGCCCTCTCCCATTCTTCTTCAACTATACCGTCTGTCGTGATAATCCCGGAAGTAAAGACTGAAGAGAGGACTTTCCTCCCGTCTTCAACAGAGTCAGTACCTGCACTCAATAAAGCATTCGAATTTTCAGCATAAAAAAAACTGCAGATGATAATAACTGTCTTAATAATGATTTTATTCATGATATAGATTATTCCAGGCCAATATTCATTTCACATAAACAAATATAGGACCTTTCCCTAATATTTTAATAATTTACCATGAGGATAAAAGCCCCTTTCGGCCAACTGGCAGAAAGGGGCAGCCATGAAAAGAATGGAAAATTGCTTTCTAACAAAAAAGCTTCTTTAAAGTTTTACAACTTTATATATGTTACTCAGGGCACCACCGGTGAGTTTCAGATAATAAATACCAGCTGAAAGATCGTGCATGTCAAGATGTTTTTCCGGAATGAATGCTTCAATAAAATCCGTTATAATCAGCTTCCCCCCAGAATTAAAAAGACTTAAAGAAATACATTCTTCCGGTGGTGTAGCAAAACGTATTTTTATTATGTCACTGGCCGGATTGGGATAAACAGTTACATCGGCCAAAAACTCAATTTCCTCCCCTACCACTGTAACAACAAGTTGTTGCTGGAAACCATGAGATACAATTATATCTGATGAATGAAATGTAGGAATGAAAGTCTCCCCAAGAGTCCAGCTTAAACTAATTCCGGGAGCCGAATCAAAAGATCCTGCACTGGATATTACATCCTGCTGATTCCTCTGCTGTGCTATGACAGGTAATGTTAAAATGATTGTAATAAAAAATACAATATATTGCTTCATTATTTAACAGTTGCTTTAATCAACCCGCTATTAAATGTAAAAATATGCTTATTTTTATCAATTAACAATTATAGCCGGACCATTTTCATAAGCAGCCGGTTATAGTAGATGAAGAGATATATAACTGTGGCGAATCTTCATTCGGAAAAGAAGTGAATAAATTCCCGGGAAAGATCTTTGCCAGCTGAAGATTAAATTGAAAATGTTTATTGTGGATATGACCAGACCTGATTAACTGCGGAAAATATATTTCCCCGACGGTATATACTGAGAATAGAGTCAAAAAATTATACAATGAACCATATCAGCGGATATAATGAACCCGATGAAGAATATCCCGGCAGGAATACTGATCAGAATGAAATATGGCAAAGAATAAAGGATGACCTTAACGGAAGCCGGAAGGAATTAATCAAATGGCTTTCTGTTACATCCGTTGTCATAATCATTACTTCTGCCTCTTTTTATTATACCGGTAAAAAACGTCTGAAATATCTGAATTATTATAACTCAGGATACAGTATTAAACAGAAAACGGACCTGAAAATAACAGAGACGGAAATATATTACAATACTTTGATCAATGAACTATATTTAAAAGCATTGCCGTTCTTATCGAAGCATCCTGAAATAAAAAAAGAACTGTCTGATGACCTCCTGAATCTTGAAAATATCTATGTTGAACTTAAGGATGATTTACATGATAATATTAATAATGAGGAAGTAATTGAAGCTATGGTAAATAATTACAGGATAAGAACCGATCTGCTTGAAAACATTCTGGGTAATGTGACAGATAAAACAGATAACCAACCCGACAATAACTATGAACTATAAGATTTCAGGCTTTTTACTTATTTGTCTGCTGTTCACGGATTTACTTAATGGTCAGTCTTTTACAGAAACCAGGAGCTATAAGAATACAGTTAATGTATCACGAAATACCACACTGGAAATTGTCAACAAATACGGGAATATTCATATCAGTTCCTGGGATAAGAATTATGTATCAATAGATGCAGAAGTGGAAGCGACCACAACAAACCTGAAACGTCTGCATAACATTCTTGACGGGATTGAAATCAACGTTTCAGAAACAGACCGCTTACTTAGTATTAAAACAGAGTTCATGCAAAACATTAATTTTTTTCTTGAGACTATAAAGGGCATGACCGATAGACTTATTCCTTATGAATCAAGAATAAAGATAAATTACAACATATATGCACCGGATTATCTTGATATGAGGATAAACAATAAATACGGAGATGTATTTATAGATAACAATACTTCTGTGTTTTTTATAGATCTGGAGAACGGATCATTCAAAGCAAATAAGCTTAAAAAAGCAGAAAAGATAGAGCTCTCATTCTGTGATGCAACAATAAACAGTTTAGAGAGTGCCACTATCAATGCATCTTTTTCTGAGATAGAGATAAAAGAATCCGGCGATCTTAATGTTAGTTCAGTATCATCACGTTTTGAACTTAAAAATACCGGGGTTCTAAGTATTAAATCAAGAAGGGATAAGTTATTTGCCGGCAGGATAAACAGCATTAAGGGAGATTCTTATTTCAGCAATATGAGTATAGATATTCTTGAAAAAGAAATAGGGTTAGAAACCAGATACGGTAGTTTTAATGCTGATCACATTGAAAAAACCTTTGAAAAAATAAACCTTGAGTCAGGATTTACCGATATAAATCTGGTCTTTGAGAGATCAGCCTCTTATAATCTGGATATTAAACATCTGAACAGTTCATTGGTACTCCCTGAACAGAATTCTGATCTCACCAGGGAAGACCCTGAAGATGAGCAGGGAAAAGCTTTGGTATATGGTTCTGTCGGTAATAATCCCGGCAATACACATGTAACCATTGATGCCACAAAGGGAAATATATATCTGAAACAGGAGCTATAAAAGGAATCAGACAGTCTTATCCTCTATTTGTTGAAAGCCTTTAACCCTTCATCAAGCCATTTTTTATATTCTTCGGTATTCATAGTTGTGGTCATGGGTTCATTAAGGGGATCAGGGTTATTATGACCTGCAATTACATAGAACGGCAGGGAATTGGTTTTATAGAGTGATATTTCTATGTCTTCATTCTTTTTACCAATGGTTTTTTTCATCTTTCCGTCAATTTCAGAAACGAACCATTCATCTTCAGGCAATCGGGTTCTGTCATCAACATAAAGGGATATAATTACAAAATTTTCTCTGAGTCTGCTGAGTATTTCCGGGTCAGACCATACCCTTGCTTCCATAAGTTTGCAGTTGGCACAGGCATGTCCTTTAAAATATATCAAAGCAGGTTTATTGATTTCCTTTGCACATTGAAGACCCTGTTCGTAGTCGAAATATCCGTTCAATCCGTAAGGCATTTTAAACAGATCATCATATTTTGGTTCTTCACATTGACTATTTGAGGTAATATCTGCAAAGAGTACAGTCGGAGAACTATCTGTCAATGATGTATTATTTGTTTGTTTTTCTGTTATCCATGAATCTGACTGAGGAGGGAGAAAAGAAGATAATCCCTTTAGTGGGGCACCAAAAAGGCCGGGTATCAAATAAACAACAAAAGAGAATACCACTATAACAAGGGAAAAGCGAAAAACGCCAATATGATCCTGATTGCTGTCGTGTGCAAATTTTATCTTTCCCATCAGATAGAAACCCAGGAGAGAAAAAAGGACTATCCATACGGAAAGGAAAATGTCTCTTGATATTATACCGAAAGAATAAACTGCATCGATTGTTGAAAGGAATTTCATACTGAATGCCAGCATCAGGAATCCCAGCACTACTTTGACAGCATTAAGCCATCCTCCTGATTTTGGAATTTTGCCGAGTACTGAAGGAAAGAGGGCAAACAAAGTAAAAGGAAGGGCAAAAGCCACCCCAAAGCCAAACATTCCTGCCAGAGGTTTCAAAACATCACCGGATGCTGCCTCTACAAGAAGTGCCCCTACTATTGGTCCGGTACATGAAAATGAAACAATAACAGTGGTTAGTCCAAGGAAAAAAGAAGCCAGTATACCGCCCCGGTCTACACGGTTATCAGAAGCAGTCACCCATTTTGAAGGAAGGACTATTTCAAAAGCTCCAAGAAAGGATGCAGCAAATACGACAAAAAGAGCAAAAAATATCAGATTTGGTATCCAGTGAGTACTCAGTGCTGAAGCAAATCCTGCGCCGGCACTGGTGAGTGATACTATCAAACCCAGAGAAGAATAAATAGCTACAATAGAGAAACCAAAAATCAGTGCCTGGAAAAAAGAATCTCTTTTATGTTCTGATCCTGATGAAAAGAAAGCAACTGTCATGGGTATCATTGGAAAGACACAGGGTGTCAGTATCCCTGCAAAACCGGCAAGCAGAGAAATAAGGAAAAAAGCCAGCAATCCTTTTCCTCCAAAGGAAGTTTTTTTTGTTTCCTGTGCAGCAATAATATTGTCATCCTCACTAGCACGGCCTGAGATGTTTATACTGAATTCCACGTCTTTGGGAGGAGAACAGGTGGTATTGTTACAGGCCATATAATTAACAATTCCGCTAACAGAAAAAGATTGTTTTTCAGAAATAATTTTTTGTCTGAATTCTGCTTTTTCACTGAATGATTTTATATTCATTCCGAAAGCTTCATCAAAAAGTTCTTCGGGCTCTGTTAGCTCCCAGGCTTCGCCTTCAGTAGTAAAATCTCCTGAAGCTTCAATGCTAATTGTGGTTGGTATTGGTCCTCCTTGAGGAATATCCATCGAATAGATATGAGAACCTTCTTCAACAGACGCTGTGATAATAAGTTCATACCGATTCTCCCCTGTTTTCTCAAAGCTGAAAGCCCACGATACAGGATCAAAAATCTGACCATAAAGAGTTATTGAAAGTAAAAAAATGATTACTGAAAAAAGAAACCTTTTATACATCATTACCTTTTTTTTTTTACTGGATCTGCATTTGACAAAAAATAAAACAACACTTCAGAGAAAATGTTCATGACATCAATACAGATAAATAAATATCATGTAAGGTCTATTTCATTATTGAAACGGTCGTAAAAATGGTATTCCAACATGTGATAGGATGTAACAGGCTGAACTTTAAGGTTTATTTTGTATTTAAAGTTCCACTTTCTGAACAAAGGGATGAAACCTTTTTTCAGAAAAGAAGCAACAAAGGGATGAACATTCAGAATGATTTTTTTTGTTTTTATCTTATCAACAATAAAAGCGAGGTTTTTTTCCAGTTCATCAGTAAAGAGTATTGTTGGTTTAACTTCACCTGACCCCTGGCATGCCGGGCATTTTTCATTTGTCACTATTTTCATTTCGGGTCTGACTCTCTGACGGGTTATCTGCATCAGTCCGAACTTTGTTAAAGGAAGAATATTGTGTTTTGTTCTGTCGCCGGCCATCAGGTCTTTCATCCTGTCGTACAGTATCTGTTTATTTTCAGTCGACAGCATATCGATAAAATCGATTACAATAATCCCTCCCATATCTCTTAGTCTCAACTGCCGTGCTATTTCCGTGGCAGCTTCCATATTGACCTCGAGGGCATTTGATTCCTGATCATTACCTGTTCTTGAACGGTTTCCGCTGTTTACATCGATTACATGAAGGGCTTCGGTATGATCAATAATCAGATAGGCTCCATGACGGAAGGATACCGTTTTACCGAAAAGGGCTTTTATCTGCTTATTTATACCGAAATGATCAAAAATGGGAATAGTCCCGTTATATAGTTTTACTATTTTTGCCTTTTCGGGAGCAATTTCCCTGATATACTGCCTCACTTCATCGGCCAGAGATTGATCATTTATATATATGCTGTTAAAGGTTACATTAAGCATATCCCGTATCATTGTTGTAGTCCGGTTCATCTCTCCGATAAAGAGTCTGGGAGTCTTTATCTCTTTCTTTACAGAAGCGAAAGCTGTTTCCCATTTCTTTATCAGTTCCCGTAATTCAACATCCAGAACTGCAACTTTTTTACCTTCAGCAGCTGTTCTGACAATCACTCCGTAATTTTTTGGCTTGATACTATGCATCAAGGTCTTAAGCCGGTTTTTCTCCTCTGTGCTTTCAATTTTCGAAGAGACGGATACTTTATCTGAAAAAGGCATCAGCACAAGATTCCTTCCGGCAATAGATATCTCTGATGACAGGCGGGGACCTTTTGTTGAAATGGGTTCCTTGGTTATCTGCACAATAACAGTCTGCCCCTGGGTAAGGACATCCGTTATCTTACCGTCCTTATCTATATCAGGTTCAGATTTAAATTTGTGTATGGAGGTCATCCTCCCCTGTTTCTGGAGTGCAGAAAGATAATACTTCTGTTGTGTCCTGAACTGAGCCCCAAGATCAAGATAGTGCAAAAAAGCATCCCGCTCATATCCGACATTTACAAAAGCAGCATTTAACCCCGGCATTATTTTTTTTACTTTGCCAAGATAAATATCTCCTACTGAATACCTTATGTTTTGCTGCTCCTTGTTGAGCTCAATCAGTTGCCTGTCTTCAAGCAATGCCAAAGAAACCTCGGAATCTCCAACATCAATAATCAGATCCTTGTTTACCACTTCCGATATCAATCAGTGTAAATATACCTTCAATTAATTCATTCACCCATATACAACAAACCTAAAGATCACCGGACCTTTAGGTTTAATTTGTTTAGTATAAGACCACAAAGTGAAATTCTATTTCTTCTTATGTCTGTTCTTACGCAAACGTTTTTTACGTTTGTGTGTGGCCATCTTATGTCTTTTTCTTTTTTTTCCGCTTGGCATATAAAGTAACTATTTCTTTGTGTTGGTCTTAACTTTATTTATAAAGGATTTGGCTGGTTTAAAAGCCGGAATATTGTGAGCAGGAATAATAATAGTTGTGTTCTTTGATATATTTCTTGCAGTTTTCTTGGCTCTCTTCTTTACAATAAAGCTCCCGAAACCTCTCAGATAAACATTATTACCAGCTACCATCGATTGCTTTACAGTTTCCATGAGGGCCTCAACAGTTCTTTGTACAGTTACCTTTTCTATACCAGTGCTTTTGGCAATTTCATTAACAATGTCTGCTTTAGTCATTTTTCCTGAAGTTTAAAATTCAACAAATTATTTTGAGTATTCTTTTTTTCAACCCTGCAAATATAGAAATATTATTTATTAAAATTCAAACAGATAGATATAAATTTTTTTATAATATTTTATTATTGACTTAATTACAACAGTATATCAGAATAGTACCCGGCGAGAAACAATTTTAAACTCTGACATCCAAACCAGCATGCTTATTCAGTTCCTCTTTTTTATCTCATGGAATCTGTTATGATATACCTTTTAATAATATAACAATTGTATAAAGTGTTTTTTTTCTTAACTTTACATCCTTATAATTACCTATAACCAGTAATTAGATAACTGTATGTCAATCAATAAAGTAATTCTTGTCGGCAATGTCGGAAAAGATCCGGTTGTAAGGTATTTTGACAAGGGAGTTGCAAAAGCATCCTTCCCTTTGGCAACGAGTGAAGTATATACTAACCAGCAGGGAGAGACGATAACAACCACTGAATGGCATAATATAGTACTATGGAGAGCTCTTGCCGAAGTTGCAGAGAAAACAGTAAAGAAAGGCAGCCAGGTTTACCTTGTGGGAAAAATAAAGACAAGATCTTATGTCGATAAAGATGGTAATAATAAATACATTACTGAGATCCTTGCCGATACCATAATGGTGCTCGATAAAAAACCATCACAAAACAATTATTCCCAATCGGAATCCTCCGGCACAAATGAGGGAGACAAAACAGGATCTCCCGGCCGGATAAATGAACCTGGCTCACAATATGAATCCGTATCTGACACGGGCAATAAGAACTGGAGTGATAAAGAGAATCCCATCAGCAATGATTCAGAATCCGGAGGAACATTTACTGACGATGACCCCGCCGTGAATCAGAGTGAAGATGATCTGCCATTCTAATTTTTTCATTAAATGATTTTCAGTTGGGAGCGGTTTATTCATTATATTTTAACGTAATTCATTCAGCCATTGTTGTTAATCCTGTTAATACCAGCATGATAGCAGGGTTTGTAATACTGGTTTTGCTTTTACTGGCATCAGGTATGGTTTCCGGTTCTGAAGTGGCTTATTTTTCTCTGCGACCGGAGGATATGGAAAAACTCAGGAACAGCAGAAACACAAAAGAACAAATAGTCACCGAACTGCTCCGGATACCGGATAAATTACTCAGCACTATACTTGTAGCAAATAATACAATAAATGTAACTATTGTACTGCTGTCCGCCTTCCTTAGTACAAGATTGTTTGATTTTAGTGCCACCCCTGTATTAGGCTTCATTGTTGAAGCTGTCGTAATTACTTTTATCCTTCTTTTCTTCGGCGAGATATTACCAAAAGTATTTGCTTCAAGAAACAATCTGACATTCGCCCAGAGAATGGCTTACCCCCTCAAATGGATGATAAAAATACTGAATCCGGTTACATCCATCCTCATCGTGTCTACATCCTTCGTGAAAAAAAGAACAAAAAACAGAAAACAGGAAATAAGCCTTGATGATCTTTCTGATGCTCTCAAACTGACAACCAACGAACTGGATGAAGATAAAAAAATACTGAAAGGGATTGTGAACTTCGGCAATATCAATGTCAATGCTATTATGTGCCCGAGAATAGATGTTACAGCTGTCGACATCAAATCAGCTTTCAGTCAGATAATACCCATAATCATTGATTCCGGTTTCTCAAGAATCCCTGTGTACTCAGGATCATTTGACAATGTAAAGGGGATACTCTATGCAAAAGATGTTCTCCCACATATGCAAAAAGACGACAACTTCAGATGGCAGACTCTTCTCAGACCCCCGTATTTTGTACCTGAAACGAAGAAAATAAATGAACTGCTGAAAGAGTTCCAGCAAAATAAAATACATTTGGCAGTGGTAATTGACGAATATGGTGGAACATCCGGGATCATTACTCTTGAAGATATCCTTGAGGAAATTGTCGGAGAGATAACAGATGAGAGTGACGACGATGAAATATTATACAGAAAAATAAACGATAACACCTATGTTTTTCAGGGCAAAATCCTTTTGAACGACTTTGAAAAACTGCTGAATATTGATGAAGATTTATTCGATATTGCCAAAGGAGAATCTGAGACTCTGGCTGGTTTAATTCTTGAACTAACAGGTGAAATACCAAAGAAAAACCAGGTAATCCAGTTCGGTATTTTTACCTTTACAATTGAATCAGCTGATAAAAGAAGAATAAAAGAAATACGTGTGGAAATAAACAGGGAGGAAGTGCATCTTGAAAAAGAATAAAATTATAATATTCCTTTTTATTATCTTTTCTTTTTATGCCTGCAGGGAAACACCGGTTCCAAAACCCCGGGGATATTTCCGTATCGATCTTCCGGAAAAGGAATATGTGCATTTTAATAATACCATCATCAGGCAGCATGACTACCTGCCCCTGACATTTGAATATCCGGCCTACGGCGAAATAGCTTATGAGCCTGACAATATGGAACAAGGATGGTTTAATATCAATATACCGGCATATAAGGCCAGAATTTATCTTACTTACAAAGCGGTACAGGGAGATCTTGCAAGCCTCATAGAACAAACTTACAGGATGAATGTTAAAAACCATATTACCAAAGCTGATGCAATAAATGAAGAATTGATATATAACACTGATAAAAAAGTCTTCGGGATATTATACGATTTGAAAGGGAATACTGCCACTGCAGTACAGTTTTTTGTCACAGACAGCGTTAATCACTTTCTAAGAGGTTCTCTTTATTTTTCTTCAGAACCAAACCCTGATTCTCTTGCACCGGTAATAGATTTTTTCAGGCAGGACATTGTACACATGATTGAAACCCTGAAATGGGAATAAAATAATACGACTTTTATAATGGGCTGTATTACAAAACATTACCTTAACGACTCAACTATACTCGGAGTATGGAAGATCGAAGAGGATATAAAAACACTCATGGAAATGGTAAATCTTGATCCTGACGAGAACAAGCGTTACAGGGTTTTTGCCAGTACATCACGCAAACTTGAGTTTCTTAGTGTAAGAGCCCTGTTGGCAGAGCTGTTGGGGGAAGAAGCAAAAATAGTGTACAATAAAAACAACAAACCCTTTCTTAAGAATGGATCTCGTTTTATCAGCATCTCCCATTCCCAAAAATTAACAGCCATTATTTGCAGCACCAATGAAAGAGTGGGTATTGATCTTGAATATATGGGATCAAACATAGGGGCTATTGCCTTTAAGTTTCTTAACCGCAGGGAAAAAATTACCAGAGATCCGGAAAAAAGAAAATACCATCTGTATCTGCATTGGTGTGCAAAAGAATCTCTGTACAAGATATGTGACAAAGAAGGTATAAGGATAAGGAATAACATCACTATAGAACCCTTTGTTGTAGAAGAAAGCGGAGAATTCAGGGGTAAGGTCAAAACAAGAAATCTGGATGAGTCTTTTGACCTTAATTACTCCAGATATGATAATTATGCCATTGTGTGGACAAAAAAGAACTATGAAGACACAAAACTTTCCGGGGAGAAGAAGTGTTGCTCTCCTGCTCGATCCCGATAAGGTTAATGAAAAAACTCTGCCTGCAAAAATTAAGGCAGCCGTTGAAGCCAGGACAGATTATATAATGGCAGGCGGCAGTCTTACGTTCCGGAGTATAGATAGAATGATCCATTCAGTCAGACAGTTATGCTCACTCCCTGTCGTTCTTTTTCCCGGCAATCTCCTGCAACTGAGTTATGACGCCGATGTGGTTCTGCTCCTTTCTCTCATATCAGGAAGAAATCCTGAACTGCTTATTGGAAATCATGTAACAGCTGCTCCCTACCTGATGAGAATAAAGAAAAAAGTCATTTCTGTCGGCTACATACTCATTGGCTGCGGCTCAAAAACCTCGGTGGAATATATAAGTCAGACCGAAGCTATACCTCCCGACAAAACAGATATTGTGGTAGCCACAGCTCTTGCAGGCGAGATGCTTGGTCTCAAAATGATTTATCTTGAAGCAGGAAGCGGGGCAGATAATCACGTACCCATAGAAATGATCAAAGCAGTAAAAAAAGAAATATCCATACCCCTTGCTGTGGGCGGAGGTATAAAGAATAAGGATGAAATAGCAAAAATATTTGAAGCGGGAGCCAATCTAATTATCCTGGGTAACGGTTGCGAAGAGAATCCAAAACTCTTAACAGAAGCCTGCAGGCTCCGGGATACCATTTCCTGACAAATTATTACCTGAATAACTCAAACATAGGCTCTCCGGTACACGCATTGGGAACAGGAACTTTGCATAATGATGAAAGCGTAGGGGCTATATCAGTCATATTCACTTTTCGTGTCACCGTTGCTTTGTTTACTGCCCATCCATACCATATCAGAGGAACATGTGAATCGTATTCATAAGGAGAACCATGATCTGCAACATAATTTTCATCCCCCTTTTCAATCCAGCCTGAATTAAGCGTTATTATAACATCTCCCGATCGCTGGGGACTGAAATTATTTATTATCTTCTTCAGATTACCACCACTGAATTCATTCGTCTCAAAAGCTGAATAAGGATATGCGGAGGCAACACCGGAAAATTGTACAATGAACCTGGCTGCTTTCTTCTGTACTTCATCAAGAGATAGTTTTGCATCCTCAATAAGAGTCCTGTTCAAAAATATCTGTCTGTCAGTGTACCCTTTTATCCAGTTCCCTTCTCCATATGAGGCATTAAGATAACTCCGGAGAAGCTGTAACGCCTGATTTTGTCTGAAATGACCTGAGGGAATCCTGTTATTTTCCAGAACTCCCGGAACTTCCGATACACCATGAGCAGAAGTGAAATATATCAGTATATTCCTCTTCCCCAGATTGTCATTCAGATAACTAAGAAGATTCTCAATATCTTTGTCCAGACGCAAAATAGCATCGGCCATCTCCATTGAAGACGGGCCAAACCTGTGACCTATGTAATCAGTGGAAGTATAACAAATAGATATATAGTCTGTTATGTCATCCTCCCCCATACTTTCGTTCTCTATCAGCCTGATGGCAAAATCTGTTGTAAATGTATTTCCCAAAGGTATCTCCCTTAGCATCGAATAATCACGGTTAACATTGCTTTTACGCTTTGCACTTATCTTCTTCATATCATACGGGAAATAATTAATTCCATCAAACCCCGTTTCATGATAATTAGTATCAGGAAGGCAGTCGGAATAATCTGCATCTGATTTATATAATTCCCATGTATTGGTCAGATATGTTTCAGAATATTTCATTGCATTGAAATCGAGCACCCAGCCAGGCAGAGAATCGGTGAAATATGTACTTGACATCCATGTTCCGGTAATGTTATCATACCAGTAAGCAGCATCAGCCGCATGCCCTGCAGAAAAAATAACCGGACTCTCTTTCATTCCGACAGCAAAAACCTTGGCTCTTTTATTAGTCATCATTTTCAGCTCATCAGAAAATGTCGATGAATGCAGATTCACCGGGGAATGAAAACCTGATTCAAAACTACCACCTACGGGAGCAACTGATAAATCCCGCGTGCAATTTATCAGTTCATCTTTTAGCGGCACATACCAGTCATCAGATGTTATACCATGAACAGAAGGCTCTGCTCCTGTAGCTATTGTTGCATGGCCGGGTGCCGATTGAGTGAGGATATAATTATATGATGCATTCTGAAAATAAGTACCCTCATTCAATAATTTTCTGATACCGTTTTCTCCGAAACGGTTACGGAACTTTTCAAGCTGATCGTACCTTAGTTGTTCAACAACTATCCCAACGACAAGTTTGGGCTTATCCGGAGGTATATAAGCACTCTGGCCTCCGGCCAGGCTGATAAAAAAAACAGAAAGAAACAATATCAATATTCCCTTTAGTGATTTGTTATTATTCATATATCTCCGGACATTTTTTTTGTGTTATTTAATATTATATTTTTCCAAAATTTACCAAGTTCCAAAAGTAGGCTTTTTGGACAGAGTTACAATAGGAATACATAATCAAGAGGAAAAATAAGCATTCCTTTACCGGACAACAACAAATCTTTTCCAGCACCTCAGAGGTGATCCGGTTTTACTTACAACTACCACATAGACTCCACCGGGAAGATGTCTTACATCTAACACCAGGGGAATATCTTCTGTAGCATTTTCATAATAATCCCTTATTTTCCGACCCCCGGAATCATACAATATTATACGAACCTGTCCGGTAAAATCCTCCGGTAATACAGCTCTCACTGATTCACTGGCAGGACTTGGATAAAGAATAAGCACAGGTGTCGCGGTTGTATCAACAGGATTGATAAAAGGAAGCATTTCAACATTCAGGTTTGTTATGTTATCTTCTGTAACAATAACATTGTCAATATTCACCGGGAGATAACCTTCAGCAGTGACCAAAAGGTCCCAGGAGCCCGGAGAAATCAGTCTGACAAAAACACCCGTAGATGAGCGTGAATAAACATGTGAACTGTCGGAATCATGCCCGGGAACAAATATACGGGCTTTCACCGGGTCGCCTGTTTTACTGTCGGTAACCTTACCATGTATGCCACTTAAAGCGTTTTCAAGATATCCCAGCAACGATCTGTGATTATATTCCCATAAGAGGCCAAGGTCTTCCGCCGGAGTAATATAGTCATAATCCAGTTCAATAGTCACTTCCCGCCCCTGTAACTCCCGGGTCACGAAATCCTGACGTCCTCCGTTTATTGAATACCACATATATCCGTTAGTTACTCCATCCTGTAAAAAAGTCATGTAACCGGGAACGGAATACAGATGAACAGTATCTGCATATTTTCTGCTGACAGAGTAAAACCATTCATCATCAGCATGTAGGTCGGCTCTGCTGTCCCAGGGATAATTAACCACTTCTGTCCCTGAATGGAAATTTGCAGATAGTACAAAATTATGCTTCCGTAAAAAACTGACCATATCAGTTGTTTCTGTCTGTGTGACTGTATTCGGTGTTGCAGGGTCCGGAAAGTTCCGGTTCAGATCGTAGCCATTGGCATTAAAACGTATGGGAGAAGTAATCAGATCACCAGTACCGTAAGTCCCGTCAGGATTAGCCAAAGGGTTGATCCATATCTCCAGATTATTTATCATTTCACTTATTCTCAGGTCAGATTGATAATTCATCAGGAGATAATCAGCAAGCCTGAGCATCAGAACAAATCCACCTGTCTCATCTCCGTGAATTGTTGATGAATAGAAAGTTTCAGGTTCATCTTCATCAATTGAAACATTATCCGAAATTTTAAGAGCGAGAATCAACTTCCCGTAATTACTTGTTCCTATTGTATCAAGAAGACATATATCGGGATAGTTGTCAGCAAAGCCCTGCATTATTGAAATGTATTGTGAATAGGAAGGATAAGTATTCCATTCCGTTGCCTGGCCCTTGCCTGTAGCTATTTTCAGATCCTTTAGGTCGTAGGGTGCTCTTATTTTATAGTTTAATCCCTGATCAATAAACCATTCCAGCGTCACAGGAGACAGGACTATCTCAACTGTATCATTTTTTACAGAGCTTACCGAAAGCTTGCGGCTGAGTTCATTTGTCTGCCGGATACCCGGGAAAGGAATGGTGACTCTTGCCTGACCATAATCACTGACAATCTGCCTTAATTTGTTGTCATTCAGATTATCAATCCCGGAAAAACACTCTGAAACAGCAGATACCAGAAAAAAGGATATTATGATCAGTTCTTTTATCATACATAATACTAAACATTGAATCTGATGTGAAGGATATCCCCATCTTCCACAATATAATTTCTGCCTTCAATATAAAATTTCCCGGCTTCCTTGCAGGCATGTTCTGACCCCAGTGTAATAAAATCGTTGTATTTCATCACTTCGGCTCTTATAAAGCCTCTCTCCAGATCGCTGTGTATGACTCCTGCGGCCTGGGGTGCTGTCATCCCTTTTCTGATAGTCCATGCACGTATTTCTTTCGGCCCTACAGTAAAAAAAGTCTGCAGGTCAAGAAGTCTGTAAGCAGCTCTTACCAGTTTATCAACTCCCGGCTCATCAAGACCTGCATCACTGAGAAAAGCAGCACGGTCTTCAGGATTGTCCAGTTCGGCTATCTCTGCTTCAGTCTTTCCGGCAATGATTATTACTTCAGCATCGCTGCCTTCAAGATATTTCTTCACAGCATCAACGTAATGATTTCCGCTTACAGCTGATTTTTCATCCACATTACATATATACAAAACAGGTTTCATTGTAAGCAGAAAAAGATCATCGACAACCTTTTTTTCTTCCTCTTTTAAAACAAGAGTACGGGCATTGTTAAAGTTTTCAAAGTGTTCCCGGAAGCGTTCAAGCACCGAAAGACTGTTTGAAGCTTCTTTGTCGCCCGATCTGGCGGCTTTTCTAAGTCTTTCTGCTTTTTTTTCAACCGATTCAAGGTCCTTTACCTGTAACTCCAGATCGATCGTTTCCATATCCCGTACCGGATCAACAGATCCGTCAACATGAGGCAAAGACTCATCATCAAAACATCTCAGAACATGAATAAGAGCATCTGTATTGCGGATGTCACCCAGAAATTTATTCCCGACACCTTCACCCTTATTCGATCCTTTGGCAAGTCCGGGTATGTCAACCATTTCAACAGTGGTATGAATAATTTTTTCCGTAACCTGATGTTTCTCAAGTTCATACAACCTTCTATCGGGCACCTGTACAACACCGATATTGGATCTGGAGGCACTGAATGCGAAAGCATTTGTTTCGCCTTTGGTATTTGACAGACAATTGAAAATAGTTGTCTTTCCTACATTTGTTATGCCTGTAATTCCGCATTGAAGAGCCATTATATTTCAGATATAGTTATTTAATAATCAATTTTACATTTTTTCGTTCTGTAAGCGAAAATACAACTACAGCTTTGCGGGACAAAACCCACAGGCAAAACCCTTAATGGATCAGGTGATCTGCCGCAGAGGTGATATATCAGACAGAACAAAAGATTTAAGCTCTCTGAAGGGTATCCTTTTCTGTTTTCCTGAGGCCATATTTTTTACTGTCACCTCTCCGGCCTTTAACTCATCTTCTCCGGGAATAATAATAAAAGGAATTTTTCTGTTATCAGCATACGTCATCTGCTTTTTTATCTTAACGGGATCGGGATAGAACTCTGTTTTTATTCCAAGATTTCTCAATAATTCAAGGATCTTAAAAGCGTATTCAACAGAAGACTTACCAAAATTCATTACCAGTACCTGTGATGAGGCAGAGATAAACCCGCTGAACAGATCTGACTGTTTCATGACATCATATATCCTGTCTGCCCCGAAAGATATTCCCACACCGGATATACCGTCCATACCAAAAACACCTGTCAGATTATCATATCTTCCACCTCCGCAAATACTACCTATACTAACATCTGCAGACTTAACTTCCATTATTGTACCCGTATAATAGTTCAGTCCCCTGGCCAGAGTAATATCAAGTTCCACCATACCTGAGAGAATACCGGATTCAATATAAGAGAAAAGCTCCCGCATTTCAGAAACACCTTTAATCCCTATAGGTGATTTTGCCAACAGATTCTCAAGTATGTCAAGCTTTGTCTCTGCTCCACCCTCAATCCCAAGGAAAGGCTGCAATTTACTGACAGCCTCTTCTGACACTCCTTTGTCCCTTAGTTCAAGGTTAACCGCATCAAGTCCAATCTTCTCTATCTTGTCAATAGCAGTGGTAATATCGGTAATCATCTCATACTCACCAATATATTCAGCTATACCCGACAGTATTTTTCTGTTATTGAGTTTTATCAGGACATTGATCTTCAGCTTGGAAAAAACATTATCAATGATCCTTATTAATTCATACTCGTTTAATAGTGAATTGCTTCCTATTACATCAACATCGCATTGAAAAAATTCGCGGTACCTTCCTTTCTGGGGTCTGTCAGCTCTCCAGACAGGTTGAATCTGATATCTTCTGAAAGGGAAGGTTATTTCATCACGATGCTGCACTACATACCTGGCAAAAGGAACAGTCAGGTCATATCTCAAACCTTTCTCACATATCTGTCCTGCTATTTTGCTCAGGTTTCTTTCAGACAATTCAGAATCACTCAGGCCTGAAAAGAAGTCACCGGAGTTTAATATCCTGAATATAAGCCTGTCGCCTTCATCACCATACTTCCCGAGGAGTGTAGAAAGAGTTTCCATTGCAGGCGTCTCAACAGGTTGATAGCCATATAATTTAAAGACACTCTTAATGGTGTCGAAAATGAACTCCCTTTTAAGTATTTCATCGGGAGAAAAATCTCTGGTTCCTTTGGGTATAGAGGGTCTTGATGACATTGCTTATAATATAAAAGACAAAAGTATAAAGACAAAAGAATATACCAAAGGAAGGAAAGAAAAAGGAGACCCTGAATTATTTCTGAATAAAAGGTATTGAAATGGGATATCTGAATTTTTCACCTTTTGCTGCACTGATACTGGCAATTACTATACAGATAACTTTCAGTAACCCTAAAATGATTATTATGGGAATGCCTACCAGAATAAAACACAGAGGAATTGCCAGAACCATATACAAAAGTATTGAAAGCTGGAAATTCATTGAAGCCTTTCCGTTTTCATCAACCCATAATGATTCATCCTTTTTTGACAGCCAGCATATCAACGGCCCGATAATACCCCCAAAAGGGAAGAAGAAACCTGCAAAAGCCGATAAATGACATATCATTGCCCAATTTCTCTCTGATTCCGAAAATTGTCTTATTTCTTCCATGTTATCTTTTTATTAAAAAGACGTCAATATTATTCAAATGATGCATCAATTAAACCTTGCAAGACGTCTCAGATCGGAAGATAAAAGACCGCCGGGATTTCTGGAATTAATATTATGTTCGTTATAATAATACATCCTGGCATTATCCGTGCCGATAAGCATCTTAAAACATATTCCCTGACCCTGGTTGTCCTCAGCCGGACTGACTTCATGAAGAATGATGGTGTTTGCTCTCTTTTCTTCAATAGCTTTTACGATTTCATCCCCGGATACAATCTCTACCGTGCCGGAATAAATATCCCTGATCTGCTCAATAGTGGATATATCCGGAGACAGATCTTCCTTTCTAACCATGATAGTCCTTCCCTGTATATCAGGAACATTGACATTGTAATACTTCAGGTACCTCATTCCTGTTTTTGAGGGCTCTTCAAGAATGAGTCGTGCATGTTGCTGCATAAAAGACAAAATGGCACCTAACTTAAATCCAAAATCAAAATCGTCTTCAGAAGAAGATGAAAGCGGAACAGCACATATCTCAGGGTTCTCAGCCAATGAACCAACTTTCTTTCCCTGAATGAGATTGATAAAATTATATGTTGTGTTCGATCTGTCTTTTTCAAAAACCGTTTCTGTGAGCAAAATAAATGAAAAAGAAGGATCACTTCTCCTGGTATTGAATTCATCCCTGTCAATAAATTCAAAAGGTGTTATTTCCCAGTAGTCCTCCATAGCATCCTTTATATAAGCATTGAAAGCAGAAAAAGTAGATTCTTCAAGCACCACACAGGTAATTGAAGAACTGAATTGCTTTATTTCATCGGGAGATGGGAAAGGAGCCTGTCCATCGGCCATAGCTGAAATACAAACCATACAGGCAACAATCAGTGCTTTCTTAATATTTATCATTGGGCTTCAGGTATATAAAGAGGGTTTTTTTCATTGAATTTACGGATATAAACAAACATTAATTCCTTTTGTTTTTTCCTGGGTAAAAGTACGAACTCCTCATATAGTTCCTCATCTTTCATTAACATCAGCTTTGTATTCTCAAGGTCAAAATCCATGATCTTTCCAGATTCAAAATCAAAAATGAACTGTTTAACGTCACTCCTTGTCATGGAACTCCTCCCATAGGGATAACCATAGTATCCGTAAGGGCTATAGCCACCATATCCGTAATAAGAATAGGGAGAATAATATGAATAAGGATCATAGTAACCATAACCATAGGGAGAATTATAATAACGTGAATCGTATGACAAAATATCGGCAATAAAATGACTGATAGAACCAACAAATGTTATACGGTTAAAATTGTTCTGCATCTGCACGTAAAGAACGCCGTTTCTTGAATAACCCCACACCGATGATCTGTCTATTTCCTGTCTTATCCCCATCTCATCATAATAATAAATCTTTTCTGATTCAAATAAATTCTTAAAAAAGTCCTTGTCATTATAATCAGTAGAAGTAAGAAGCTTGGCCTTGGGGATAGGCTTATTATTTCTTACCTGTTCAAAATTCAGATATACTCCGTCAGTGAATTTGAAATCAGGAGTATATTTAACCATTTCCATATTCTCCTGTGCAGCCACAGGATGATATGGACCTGAAAAAACAGCAATGGCCATAAAAATAAGAATCCCGGTTGTCATTTTCATAACGATGTCTTTTTTCTTTTTCAGTTCAAATATCATACCGTTACTGCAAATTTAACGATTTCATTTAAAAGGCTTATATATCTTGTTGATGTATATCTTTTACTTATTTTGTTTATTTTTACACTTCTCAACCTGAAATTATGATTAAAGATCCCGGGAAAACAATAATTGGTGAAGCTGGCCGGTCTGCACTCAAAAGAATTACCATGTGGTCTTATGCAGCCTTAACCGGTCTGATTACAGGTATAATACTGATAATTGCTGATACACCTTTCTTTGCCGGTGTAATATTAATAATCACAGCGGCTATTGGTATATTACTCACGAAAAAAATTATTTATCTTCTCAGCAATGCAAGAAATTCTCTCAGGGAAATCTCGGCTTCAAACGAAAAAATGGATAATCTCATATCTGATTTTTCTCATAAGATAAGAGAACCTTTGAATAATGTGGTGATAATAACTGATATGCTTATGGAATCAGGTCTCCAGAAAAAACAGAAAGAGCTGCTTGAGACTTTCATGGCATCAACAAACAACATGGTAACCACTGTCAATGAACTGACTATGCAGTCAGCTGATAATATAACCCTGGAACCAAGAAAATATATTCGGTTTAATATTCTTTCTACTATCCAGAATACTATTGAGCTTTATAATCTTAAAGACAAGGCTAATATTGAGTTTGATCTGAACAATGCCGGATTTAATGACTGTGAGTGTTTTGGCGATCCTATTATTCTCAAACAGATTCTTTTGGATATCTTTAATACTATTGAAAACCACAGTTCGGAAAGAGGGACCAAAGTCACTATCAGTCTGCAAAATGAAAAGGAAAGTCTAAATGAGATATTGATCGGGTTTCGCATAGAGATAGATAAAGTGATTGTACTTATTAATGAAAAGGAAATAAACAGGAGTCTGGCAGCAAGAATGATAAAAGGAAGCAAAGGAGCATATAATCAGGAGTTTGGAGTCAGTTACACTGTTCTGAATTTCAGACTGCCTTTCACCAATATTATAAATGATATAAAAACACATACTGTCTCTCCAACAATCGGAGAACTTATGCAAAAGGAGAGAGTACATAAGGAATTAAAAGATATTAAAATTCTGCTTGTTGAAGACAACCTGATAAACCAGAAAATAACACTGCTGACTCTTCAGCCGCTTGTACACAGTATTGAGACTGCTTCAAACGGGAAAGAGGCTCTTGACAAGTTTGGCACATCCAGTTTCGACATTATCCTCATGGATATACAGATGCCGGTAATGAGCGGCCTTCTGGCTGCAGAAAAAATAAGAGCACTTGAATCAAGCACTAGTACACATATTCCAATAATTGCAATTACAGCAAACGCAATGCTGGGAGACAGGGAGAAATGTATATCTGCCGGTATTGATGATTATATCAGCAAACCTTTTCAACCTTCAGCGTTGATCGAAAAAATAAAGAAATATATCTAATGTCCCTCCCTCAAAGGCCGGAAACCTATAACCATAATATCATCAACCTGGCTGTTATCCATCATCCACGATCTCATATTTTCTTCCAGTATTGACTTCTGGTCTTTAAAAGAAAATCTGTGTATCTGCAAAAGAAGATATCTGAAGCGTCTGTACATGAATTTTTTATTTTCAGTCCCTCCAAACTGATCAACATATCCATCAGAAAATATATAAATAATATCATCTTCCTTTATATCAATCTCATGAGTGGTATATCCCAGTCCTTTCGGATTCATTCCTATAATAAATTTATCTCCTTTAATCTCTGTTAATGTATTATCACGAACAAGATACAGAGGAAAGAAAGCACCGGCATATTCAATTTTTTTTCTCTTCCGGTCAATGATACAAAGACCAAGATCCATTCCATCACGGATTATTGTCCCAATATTTTTCTCTCTGCTGAACATCTTTTCAAGGTCTTTATTCATCACTGCCAGTACTGCGGAAGGATTTTCAATATTTGCTTCAAGAATTGTCTTAGTGATTATATCAAGTCCTATTACCGACATAAGGGCTCCCGGAACGCCATGGCCCGTACAATCAGCTGCTGCCACAAATATTTTATCGCCTTTCTCGCCTACCCAGTAAAAATCACCGCTTACAATATCCTTCGGTTTGAAATAAACAAAAGAATCGGGAAAATAATTACGGAAAAAGTCCTCTGAAGGCAGTAGAGCTTCCTGTATCCTCTGTGCATAGATAAGTGAATCAGTCATATCTTTATCCCGCAATTCAAGGTGGCTTATCAAGTGTTCAGCCATGTCGAGAGCTTTGGTCTTTTCTTTTAATTTCTTTCTGACCCCGAACAGTCTGTTTGTCAGATACGCCAAAGCCAGTATGACTGCCAGTATGATAAATATTCCCGCCAACAGGAAAGTGATATTAAATCCGGAAAAGTCAATATCAGTATTTCCCTGAGCCCCAGCAACAAGTAATCTGCCTGATGATAACAGCAGGAAACAATAGTATGTAAAGCAGACACATCCCATCAGATAGAAGCAAATTTAGTAAAAAAAGCAGTCTGAAGAGTCTATAAAACAGTAAATATGTTTATGTTAAGTTACTGTCACTTTACCCTCTCCCTGAAGGTAAAGATCTGAACAGGTTAATGATGGAGATGGGATGAAAGGCCCCACTCCAAGAGATTTCCATTTTCTGTCAACATTTTTTATTGTTTCCTCCGATGAACACACTATATTCGGCCATTCCCTGGGGAAACCGTGATTAGTGAAAACCTTTAGTGATCCGTCAATAAATATAGTGTTATCATGAATGATCAAAATATCTCTTACGGGATCAGCATTTGACAGCAACTGCCATGACACCATAAAAATATCGGTTAAGTCAACTGTGTGATCTACAACAGCAATAAAGCGGAAGGAGGTCTGGTCTTTTTTATTACGCAGAAACACTTTTGTGCGCTCAACAAGTTCCTTGTCGCTACGGGTATTAAGACCCAACACCATCATATTGAGTTCCGGAAAAATATTAATTTTTGTTTTCCCTTCATTTTCTCCCGGAAACTCTTCTGGTCCTGCCTTGTCAGAGTGTCCTTTATTTTTATTGAAATCTCCATAACTGCCTATTTCTTCTTTCATCTTTTCCGTACCATCAATGCCCATTTTCCCTCCTACGGAGAACGAGTCGGAAGAATGATCCAGAACATCAAGAGGACCTGTGGTAAAGATCAGATCAGAACGCACATCCACATTTTTACTGACATGGGTGAATAAGCTTTTATAATTCCGTATATCAATATCCCCGTTTACAACAATCATGTATTTGGTGAACATCATCTGCCCTGCTCCGAATAAGGAGTTTATCACTTTTTTTCCCTGACCCGGATATGATTTGTTGATTTTTACTATAGCCAGATTATGTGCTACTCCGGCATCGGGCATATGAAGATCTTCTATTTCAGGTTGTATCACTAATTTCAGTGGTGCCAGGAATATTTTCTCTGTTTCTTTGGCAAGCCATGCATCTTCCATGGGAGGTATCCCTACAATAGTGGCCGGATAGCAAGCTTTGGCAGCATGGGTTATACAGGTCACATGGAACCTGGGATACAAACCCGGCAGTGAATAGAAGCCTGTATGGTCACCAAAAGGACCTTCAACGGTCATTTCTTCATTGGGATCAACATATCCTTCAATAACAAAATCGGCATCATCAGGGACGTAAATGTCATTGGTAATGCATTTGACCATTTTTACTTTCTTTTTCCTCAGGAAACCTGCAAGTATATATTCGTTCATATTTTCAGGCATAGGAGCAGTGGCTGAATAGGCATATACAGGATCGCCTCCAAGAGCTACTGAGACGGGCATTTTACGTCCGGTTTTTCTCCATGCCTCGCAGTGATTTGCTCCGGTTTTATGTCTTTGCCAGTGCATAGCTGTCGTATTCCTGTCCATGATCTGCATTCTGTACATCCCTACATTGGTATCTCCGGAAAGAGGATGCACTGTGTGTACCATTGGCAGGGTAATAAACCTTCCTCCATCGTGTGGCCAGCATTTCAGAACAGGAAGTATTGAGAGATCGGGATCTTTTATTATAATTTGCTGACAAATACCTTTACGCTTCGTCTTTACCGGCATATAACCTGTTACTTTGATCAGGGCAGGTAAAGATGATAGTTTTTTGAGCCATGTGCCTGAGGCATTTGAGAAAAGGCTGAACAGTGAGATTATTTCATTCACAGTTTCTTCTGTATTCTTCCTGCCAAAAACAATGGACATTCTTTTTGCAGACCCGTAAGCATTAATAAGAAGGGGGAAATGTGTTCCGGTATTTTCAAAGAGCAGAGCTTTCCCTCCGGCTTTGGATACCCTGTCAGTTATCTCGGTTATTTCGAGGACCGGATCGGCAAAAATTTTAATCCTTAATAGTTCATCTGCTTCATCAAGTGCCCTTATGAAGCGTATCAATCCTGAGTATGCCATAAGATGGTTATATGGATCAAATATACGAGAATATGATCACAGAAAAAAAGACAAATCCGTGACATATTTTCCGTAATGTCAGGGGGTACCAATATCGGGGCAATGAGAATACCCAGCTGTTAATGAAGGCAGCAATCAAACAATAATGGGAACTAATCCTTAAGAGTAGTTCCCATTCACCGTCTGCAACCAGAGTCGCAAACGGCGTCAGGTTACTGTTATTATGGCCGGTTACATATTCCTGCCGAAGCAGTGTTCTGTAACCCATGGCCTTCCGGTCCTTCTTTTTACAGAAGGTCCATCCGGCTGTCCTTTTGTTCCCGTCTTTCGGCGGGACTTTCCGGGACGAAGTGTCATTCAGGCTGGTACAGTCACCCTAAGGATCATGTACTTTTTCATCTGAGATCGGACCGAAGTCTTCTGTCTCTATGAAGCCCTGTTACTTAGTCGTTGAAAGAACGTTTCCGGTATTCTTCGACTTTCCGTACATCGGGGATTAATTTGCAACCAGGTTCCCTTAGTACAGACTTCGGCTTTGCTGATGCGCAAACCCTTAGGTTTGAATGAACCGGATACTGTCTCAACTAAGAAACCATTTCCGTTTCCACATCTTTCAAGCAGCCCTTTATCGCTCACCTGATATACCAAATATACTTTATATAATGACTCATGTCAATAATTTATATTCCTTGTTGTAAACCTGATATGAACAAGAGTTATTAACAATTGTTAATAACGTTGGAAAATGTGACAGAAACGAAGAATAAGGCATCAGGAAACAGATCTGAGTTTGTTGTTATAAACAACAGACAGCGCTACACAACACTGCATAAAAAACCCTTCCCGTCTTAAGTCAAACGGGAAGGGTTAATATCCATAGGATATTTTATTTTTTATAACCGTAAACAGCCAGGTCGCCCAGCATCTCTTCAATTCTGAGTAACTGGTTGTATTTTGCTATTCTGTCGGTACGACTGCAGGAACCTGTCTTTATCTGACCTGAATTGACTGCAACGGCAATATCTGCAATTGTCGAATCTTCAGTCTCACCTGAACGATGAGAAATGACAGTTGTATATCCTGCCCGGTGAGCCATCTCTATACAATCGAGTGTTTCAGTCAGACTACCGATCTGATTAACCTTTATAAGAATAGAATTAGCACAACCCAATTCGATACCTTTCCTAAGGTATTCCACATTGGTTACAAATACATCATCACCTACTATCTGGCACTTATTTCCAATTCTGTCGTTGAGTAATTTCCATCCGTCCCAGTCATTTTCAGCCATTCCGTCTTCTATTGAATCAATAGGATAATTTGCAATAAGCTGTTCCAGATAATCGGTCTGTTCTTTTGATGTCCTTTTCGCTCCTTTTTCTCCTTCGAATTTTGTATAATCATATATACCATCTTTATAGAATTCTGATGCGGCACAGTCAAGAGCAATTTTTATATCAATGCCGGGTTTGTACCCTGCTTCTGAAACAGCTTTCATAATAGTATCCAGGGCATCTTCCGTACCTCCCAGTGTTGGTGCAAAACCACCTTCATCACCCACTGCGGTACTCAGTCCCCTGCCCTTCAATACTTTTTTCAAAGAATGAAAGACCTCTGCTCCCATTCTCAGTCCTTCACGGAAGGATGGCGCTCCTACCGGTCTTATCATGAACTCCTGAAATGCGATTGGAGCATCTGAGTGAGAGCCTCCATTGATAATATTCATCATAGGGACGGGAATAGTTACTGCGTTCGCTCCTCCTATATAACGGAAAAGGGGCAATCCATGAAGCTGGGCTGCAGCTTTTGCCACAGCGAGGGACACTCCAAGAATGGCATTGGCTCCAAGATTACTCTTGGTGCTGGTTCCGTCAAGATCTATCATTTTTTTGTCAATACCTGCCTGATCGGTAATTTCCATGCCGTTTATCTCTTCAGCAATAACATTATTTACGTTATGTACAGCCTGAAGAACGCCTTTTCCGAGATAACGGTTTTTATCACCATCCCTCAATTCGAGAGCTTCATTTTCACCTGTGGATGCTCCTGAGGGAACAGCAGCACGTCCGAAATAACCACTGGCAGTTGCAACATCAACTTCGATTGTAGGATTGCCGCGGGAATCAAGTATCTCACGAGCATGAACACTAACTATTTGACTCATAAATTATTGAATTTTTATTAAACATTAATGCAATATACAAAAAAAAGGGATACAGCTATGACTGATGATCCCTTTTATGATAATCATAACAGAAGCTTATTTATCTTCTTCTTTGTTATCTTTTTCTTCTGTGCTTTCTTCAACGGGTTTTTCAGCCTCTTCTGTGCTGTTGGCTACATCAGTTACTTCGGTTTTAACTTTTTCTTCCTCTGCCGGTGGGGCACTGTCGCCTTTTGTATTTACAGCCTCAGCTAAAGGTGCAGTTCCGGCACTCTTTGCTGCTTTAGAAACAGATTCTGTTTTTTTCTTTCCGGTTCTTCTGCGCCGTGTTCTGGTCTTACCTGTGTCTGTTCCGCCCAACATTGCTTCATTATAATCAACAAGTTCCAGAATACACATCTCAGCGTTATCTCCGATACGGTTCCCTGTTTTAAGGATACGGGTATAACCTCCCGGCCTGTCAGCTATTTTGGGAGATATATCCCTGAATAATTCTGACACAGCATCTTTATCCTGCAGATAACTGAACACTACTCTTCTGGAATGAGTTGAATCGTCTTTCGATTTTGTTATGAGCGGTTCGATATAAGTTTTCAGGGCTTTTGCCTTGGCTGTTGTGGTAGTTATCCTCTTATGTATAATAAGTGATACCGCCATATTTGCCAGCATCGCTTTTCTGTGTAAACTTTTCCTTCCTAAATGGTTTATGGTTTTTGAATGTCGCATCTCTATATCCTCACAAATTTCAAATTAATCTTTATCAAGCTTGTATTTGGTTACATCCATTCCAAATGAAAGGCTCATTGATTCCAGTAATTCATCAAGTTCGGTAAGTGATTTCTTTCCGAAGTTCCTGAACTTAAGAAGGTCATTCTTATTGAACTTGACAAGGTCACCAAGTGTTTCAACTTCTGCTGCCTTAAGACAATTAAGAGCTCTGACTGAGAGATCGAGGTCTATCAGTTTGGTTTTGAGCAACTGTCTCATATGGAGAACCTCCTCATCAAACTCCTCATTATCCAGCTTTTCATCGGAATTAAGTGTTATCTTTTCATCAGAGAAAAGCATAAAATGGTAAATAAGTATCTTGGCAGCCTCTTTAAGGGCATCTTTCGGATGGATGGAACCGTCTGTTTCTATTTCTATCAATAATTTCTCGTAGTCAGTTTTCTGTTCAACACGATAGTTTTCCACAGAATATTTCACATTCTTTATAGGAGTAAATATAGAATCGATAGCAATAAGTCCGAATTCACTGTCAACAGGTTCATTTTCCTCAGCGGGGACGTATCCGCGACCTCTACTGACAGATAGTTCCATATTGATCTTCACATCAGATTCCATCCTCATGATCACCAGATCGGGATTAAGTACCTCGAAGCTGCTGAAAAAGTCATTAAGATCGCCGGCCTTGAGTACTTCTTTATTGGCTATCTTAATAGTTACTTTTTCCTGGTCGACATCCTCAACAATTTTTTTGAATCTGATCTGCTTCAGGTTAAGTATTATCTCAGTAACATCTTCGATAACCCCTTTTATGGTTGAGAACTCATGGTCGATACCATCTATTTTCACTGTTGTGATGGCATACCCTTCGAGTGAAGAGAGCAGTATCCTCCTCAGAGCATTGCCTATAGTAATACCATAGCCGGGTTCCAAGGGACGAAACTCGAATTGTCCGAGTCTGTCGGTTGCTTCCAGCATTATTACTTTATCGGGCTTCTGGAATGATAATATGGCCATAAAATTTATCTTATATTATTATTTTGAATACAATTCTACTATCAGTTGTTCATTTACTTCTTCCGGTATTTCGGAGCGTTCAGGTTTATTCATAAATTTTCCTGCCATCTGGGCATCATCCCATTCGAGCCATGAGTATTTACCAGAATTATTTACAGATAATGAATCTGCTACTACTTCGAGGGATTTGGATTTCTCCCTCACCCCGATAATATCTCCGGCATGTAATTCATATGACGGGATATTAACGATCTGACCGTTAACGGTAATATGACGGTGTGAAACCAGCTGACGTGCGGCAGCTCTTGAAGGAGCCACTCCCAGACGATAAACAGTATTATCAAGCCGGGATTCCAGTATTTGCAGAAGGACTTCACCTGTTATACCTTTTGATCGTGATGCTTTATCAAAAGCTTTACGGAACTGGCGTTCGAGAACACCATAAGTATATTTCACCTTCTGTTTCTCCAGTAACTGGATACCATATTCCGAAGTTTTTTTTCTCTTCCTGTTTATTCCATGTTGTCCCGGAGGGAAATTTTTTCTTTCCAGGTGTTTGTCGGGGCCGAAGATAGGGCTTCCGAACTTTCTTGCGACTCTTGATTTTGGGCCGGTATATCTTGCCATTACACTAATTAATTTATTTCAGACAACTAAACTTTACAATTATTAAACTCTTCTTCTTCCGGGAGGCCGGCAACCATTATGTGGCAATGGTGTTACATCGACAATCTCCGTTACTTCTATTCCCATATTTGCCAGAGACCTGATTGCTGATTCTCTTCCTGAACCCGGACCTTTGACAAATACTTTTACTTTTCTCAATCCAAGGTCAAAAGCTACCTTGCCACACTCTTCCGATGCCATCTGCGCTGCATAAGGAGTATTCTTCTTGGATCCCTTGAATCCCATCTTGCCGGCTGAAGCCCATGATATGACCTGACCCGAATTATTGGTCAGTGTCACAATAATATTATTAAACGATGAATGGATATGCGCCTGTCCAGACGATTCAACTTTTACGATCCTTTTCTTTAATGCTCCGGTCTTTTTTGCCATAATATATTATTATTTAGTAGCTTTCTTCTTGTTTGCAACAGTTTTCTTCCTGCCCTTACGTGTTCTGGCATTGTTTTTTGTACTCTGCCCCCTAACAGGCAAACCAATTCTGTGACGAACACCCCGATAACATCCAATATCCATAAGCCTCTTTATATTCATCTGGGTTTCAGAACGTAATTCTCCTTCCAGCTTATATTTCTCATTGAGAATACGGCGGATATTATTAATCTGCTCATCATTCCAGTCCTCAACTTTTACATCACGGCTTACGCCAGCCTCGTCAAGTACTTTCTGAGCTGTGCTTCTGCCTATTCCGTAAATATACGTAAGGCCTATCTCTCCTCTTTTATTTCTTGGTAAATCTACACCAACAATACGTGCCATATATTATTTTTCTTAAATAGGTTGCAAAATTAATCAAATTATCCCTGTCTCTGTTTAAACTTTGGATTTTTCTTATTAATAACGTAAAGACGTCCTTTCCTTCTGACTATCTTACAATCAGCACTACGTTTTTTAACAGATGCTCTTACTTTCATTATTTTATCTATTAATATTTTTTATTTATACCTGAATGTTATTCGTCCTTTTGTCAGATCGTATGGTGACATTTCCACTTTTACCTTATCTCCGGGCAGTATTTTAATATAATGCATCCGCATTTTACCTGATATATGAGCTGTTATAACGTGCCCGTTTTCCAGTTCCACCCTGAACATTGCATTTGAAAGGGCTTCGATAATTGTGCCGTCCTGCTCAATTGAAGGTTGTTTAGCCATAGGCTTACATGTTATTTAATACTTCGTCAATAAATCCGAATGTTGTCAATACGTCTGCCTTACCCTTATTAACTGCAACTGCATATTCAAAATGTGCAGAAGGTTTTCCATCAATAGTCCTTATAGTCCATCCGTCACGTGACTGTACAGTTTCTTTCCTTCCCATGTTTACCATAGGTTCAATACATATAACCAAACCCCTCGACATTTTATGTCCGCTGCCTTTTCTGCCGAAGTTAGGTACTTCCGGAGGTTCATGAAGATTTTTCCCTATTCCATGTCCTACCAGTTCCCTTACGACAGTGAATCCTCCGCTTTCGGCTTTTGTCTGCACTGCATTCGATATATCACCAATACGGTTGCCATCAACAGCTTCTTTAACACCTTCTTCCAGGGAAGCAAGGGTGTAATCGATAAGCTTTTTAACCTCCTGCTTTATATTTCCCACCGGGAAAGTATAGGCGCTGTCACCATACCAACCGTCAAGAATCACTCCGCAATCAACAGAAATAATATCTCCTTCTTTCAGAGTATATTTCGACGGTATACCATGAACAACCTGATCATTAACTGAGGTACAGAGTGTGGCAGGAAAACCATTATAACCCTTGAAAGCCGGAACAGCAGAATGATCACGGATAAATGTCTCTGCTATACTGTCCAGATAAAGAGTGCTCACCCCCGGCTGTATATGCCTGGCTACTTCGGCCAGGGTTTTCGATACCAGCTGGTTGCTTTCTTTTATCAAAGCTATCTCTTCATCAGTTTTCAGATACAACATCAAAGAACGAAATAATTTATATTTAAATTGACGTAACCCCACCGGTCCGGCCTTTTATCCGGCCTGTTTTCATCAGACCATCATAATGACGCATAAGCAGGTGACTCTCTATTTGCTGGAGTGTATCAAGTACAACTCCCACAAGAATCAGGAGAGATGTCCCGCCATAAAACTGTGCAAACTGGGGAGTGACCCCAACCTGCACTGCAAGAGCCGGAAGAATAGCAATAATAGCCAGGAATATTGACCCGGGCAGAGTGATTCTTGACATGATCATATCAAAGAATTCTACAGTTTTTCTGCCTGGTTTTATTCCGGGAATAAATCCTCCGTTTTTCTTCATATCCTCAGCCATCTGAACAGGATTTATTGTTATGGCAGTATAAAAATATGTAAAAGCGATGATCAATAGTGCTGTTACGAGGTTATACCAGAACCCGTACATATCTGAAAAAGCCACAACGAATCCGGAAGTTGCATTAACGGAAAAACCTGCAATAATAATTGGCAACATCATAATAGCCTGGGCAAATATTATTGGCATGACACCTGCTGCATTCACTTTTAACGGTATATACTGCCTAACACCTCCATACTGCTTATTTCCCACTATTCTTCTTGCATACTGAACCGGAACACGTCTGGTTCCCTGTACAAGAAGGACTGTTCCCAGAACAACTACAAAAAGCAATACCACTTCAACAATCAGTGCAATAGCTCCTCCTGCTCCTCCCAGTCTGGTTCCGGCTTCAAAAACGAAGTTTGAAGGCAGCCTGGCAATAATCCCTATCATAATAATCAGTGAGATACCATTTCCAATACCCTTGTCTGTTATTTTTTCTCCCAGCCACATAACAAATATTGTGCCTGCAGTAAGTATTATCACAGAGGATATTGTGAAAAAAGTACCTTTCAGGATAAACGCCGAAGCTGGCAGCTGAGCACTCAGGTTGACCAGATAGGTAGGTGCCTGAAGAATAAGTATTATAACAGTCAGGTATCTTGTATGCTGATTCATTTTACGACGTCCGCTCTCTCCTTCCTTCTGTAATTTCTGATAATAGGGAAAGACTATTCCCAAGAGTTGAATCACAATGGAAGCAGATATATAAGGCATAATTCCAAGTGCGAATATTGAAGCCTGTGAAAAAGCTCCTCCTGAGAACATGTCCAGCAATCCCATAATACCAGAGGAGGTCTGGTTTCTCAGTCCCTCAAGCTGTGAGGGATCAATTCCGGGAAGAGTGACATACTTCCCGAATCTGTATAAGAGAATGATTCCCAGGGTATAGAGTAATCTTGCACGAAGATCTTCTATTTTAAGAATATTTTTTATGGTCTGAATAAGTCTCATGAAATTAAAGTATTACGACTGCTCCATTTTTAGTTTCAATTGCAGAAGCAGCTGTTTTGCTGAACGCATGTGCATGAACCTCAAGTTTTCTTTCAAGTGTACCTTTCCCAAGGATTTTTATCCGTGCATTTTTAGATATCAGTCCTGCTTCAATAAGCACTCCGGGATCGATCTTATCCAGATTTTTCTTATCTGCCAGATTCTGAAGTACACCTAAATTGATTCCTTTATATTCTTTTCTGTTAATATTTTTGAAGCCGAATTTCGGAACACGTCTTTGCAGAGGCATCTGACCTCCTTCAAAACCTATTTTTTTTGAGTTTCCCGATCTTGATTTCGCTCCCTTATGTCCTTTGGTGGATGTACCTCCCCTGCCGGAACCCTGGCCGCGACCAAGGCGTCTGTTTTTCTTAACTGATCCTTTTGCAGGTTTTAAGTTGCTCAAATCCATTACTCTATTTATATAAAGATTATACCTTAAATATTTTCAACCTTTACCAGGTGTTTTATTTTTTCAACCATACCCAGTATCTGGGGTGTTGCTTCGTGCTCCACGCTATGGTTTAACTTTCTCAGACCAAGAGCAAGGAGAGTTCTTCTCTGTCTCTCTGGTTTTCTGTTCCTGCTTCTCACCTGGGTTATTCGAATCTTTGTCATTTGTGTTTTTCTTTACTAACCATTAAACACTCTTTCCATATTAATACCTCTCTGTGCGGCCACTGAGTAAGGGTCGCGCACCTGAAGAAGTGCAGCTAAAGTTGCTTTAACAAGATTATGAGGATTGGAAGAACCTTTTGATTTTGCAAGGACATTCCTGACTCCCACACTCTCGAGCACTGCGCGCATAGCACCTCCTGCCTTGACACCTGTACCAGGAGAAGCCGGCTTGATAAAGACCTTTGCACCTCCGAATTTGGCTATCTGCTCATGTGGTATTGTGCCATTTATTACAGGAACCCTGATAAGATTTTTCTTTGCATCCTCTATTCCTTTTGCAATAGCTGTTGTTACCTCACTGGCTTTCCCCAGACCATGGCCGACAATACCATCTTCGTTTCCGACAACAACAATTGCTGAGAAACTGAATGTGCGTCCTCCCTTAGTTACTTTAGTAACCCTCTGTATACTTACCAACCTGTCTTTGAGCTCCAGGTCACTGGTTTTTACTTTTCTTATTCCTTCTGCCATAGTTTGTTAGAATTTTAAGCCGCCTTCTCTGGCTGCATCAGCCAATGATTTAACTCTTCCATGATATTTATATCCGCTTCTGTCAAAGACAAGATTCTCTATTCCTTTTTCTTTGCATTTGGATGCCAGCAATTTGCCAACAAGATTTGCCTGTTCTGTTTTCCGGACAGCAGTCTTAGAAGTAATTTCTTTTTCTTTTGAAGAAGCCGAAAGAATAGTTACCCTGTTCAGATCATCAATAACCTGAACATAGATCTGTTTGTTACTCCGGTAAACTGCAAGTCTTGGCCTTTCTGCAGTACCACTTATTTTTTTCCGGATTCTCATCCGGATCCTTGTTCTTCTTTCCAATTTAGTTAGAGCCATTGTAATACGCTTTTACAGAATTAAACACTTGCAGATTTCCCGGCCTTTCTTCTGAGCTGCTCGCCCACAAATTTTATACCCTTACCCTTGTAAGGTTCCGGTGGACGAAGGGATCTGATCTTAGCAGCCACATGACCCAGGAGTTGTTTGTCTATTGACGTCAGTGTAATTATCGGATTACTTCTTCTTTCTGTCCTTGTTTCAATCTTCACTTCTCCCGGAAGTTCAATAATGATATCATGTGAATAACCCAGACTAAGTTCCAGTTGCTGCCCTTTTGCCTCAGCACGATAACCGACTCCCACAAGTTCAAGTTCTTTTTTAAAACCCTGCGAAACACCTGTTACCATATTGGCAATCAATGCCCTGTACAAACCATGAAGGGATTTGTGGT
>ERZ795057.160-NODE-160-length-71846-cov-7.774178_pt1 | contig 71846 bp, 58 predicted proteins | sample MGYA00375141_ERZ795057 | MGnify/ENA primary metagenome ERZ795057 (study PRJEB30186, sample SAMN05720163) | activated sludge metagenome | isolation source: Anaerobic digester | place: Hong Kong | collected 2015-01-26 ...
TTTCTGTCCTGAAGGGCCATGTGGTTAATACTGTTCAGCACATGAATGGTATAGACGCTTCCCACAGCGAGCAGTACAACTGGAATGATGTTTGATATGATGGTAAGCTCATAGCCTGCAACAGACATGATTCCCAAAGTCCAGACTACAGAAAGACCGGCAGTAAGCAACGGCAACAATACGCCACGGAACGATTTAAAACTAACCAAAAGAATAATTGCTATAACAAGAAAAACAATGGGTATCAACCAAATTATGTCGGATATTATTAAATCGTTAATATCGTTCATCATCATCGGGAGCCCGCCAAAGTATAGTGTTTCCGGCAGGTCCATATTTTCAATCTTGTCCTTTATTTCTTTTGCAATAGTTTGATTATCTGCATCCGGAAGCAGGGTGAACATGATTGCCGTCGCCTTACAGTCATCGGAAACAATTACCCCCCGGTACATGTCTTTTGACAGAACATAAGATTTAAGGCTGTCTAAGTCAGATTGGTCTGTTGGTAATTCATATTCATCAACCAGCTTTCCTATTTCAATCCCCCAATCGGAGCTTTTAATATCAAGTATATTCGTTAAACTTGTTACGGTAGAAACGCCTGATGTGTATCGAATGCTGTCAGTAATTTGCTTGATATGCTCAATTACCTCTACACTAAAAATATTTTCGGTTTCTAAAACAATCATGCCCATATCATTCCCGCCAAATTCAGTTCCTATGTCTTTGTAAAGTTTGGCAATCGGTTCGTCATCGGGCAAAGAGCTGATGATATCGGAATTGATATGCAAATTTTTTGTCTGGTAACCAAAGAAAACGGTTAATACCATAACAACTGAAATTATCAGCCATTTTAGTCTGATTATTAATTTTACAAATCTGTTCATGTTTTAATTTATTATTATTTATACTAATATCGTTTTATAGTCAGTTTTGGTTAAAAAAAATCAAGTGGCTAAACCTTTATTCAATATGTTTATTAACCCATTAAAGTAAGGTGAATATTTCTCGTACTTATTTTGCAGAAAGAATGGTATTTCAAGACCTTTCAGCACCATTAAGAACATATCCAGCAAAACGTCTATTTCAGTAACTAAGGTAAACTCGCCCGTATTAACACCTTGAAGAATGATTTTCTTCAGGTTTTCTTTTTCCCAGGTATCTAAATCAGCTCTCAGGTCGTCTATAAAGTGGAAATGTTCAAAAAAATCGGCTCTTATCGTTTCATGGTAACTTGCTGTTGAATTAAGGATTTCCATTCTTTTGAGAAGATAGCTATTCAACTTTTGAGAAGCATCCAAATCAGAATTGTTAGCAATAACTCCCAACTGGCTTTTAAGGTTAGTAATTTCCTTTAAGATTAGTTCCCTGAATAAATCCTCTTTACTAACGAAATGGTAGTATAACGAGCCTTTAGCTTTGCGTGCAACCTTTGCGATTTCGTCCATAGAGGTTTTGTGAAACCCGAACCGGCTAAACAGTTGGTTTGCAACCCTCAATATTGAATCTTTAGTAGTATCTATGCTCATATTCTATTTGTACTAAAATTGTTTTTCGGTACAAAAATAGATATTTTTTTAAATAAAAAAATTTTTGCTTTTTTTAATAATGTCAAATTTATCAGCCTTTTGTAGTATTCGTTCCGAAACCGGCCCTTTATTTCGTCTTCAATTTTCCTTGTTAATTACAAAAAGGGACATTGAAACAAGTCGTTCCTCAATCGTTCTATATTGTTACCATTTTATTAACAATTCTCCATTTACCGAAAAAATCAAATATTTCACATAAAACTTTGACAGTATTTACAGTTTTTTTTCTATACTTGCGCCCTGATAAAAACGAAATGGATATACAACAGCGAATAGTCGAAGAAGCCACACGGCAATTTTTCCAATATGGAATCCGGAATGTAACGATGGACGGGATAGCGGCGGCTTTGGGAATGTCGAAGCGAACGGTTTACGAGACGTTTAAAGATAAAAACGAATTGGTTCACACCTGCATCGATGTCCTGAAAAAGAAACGGAAGGAAAGGAATGAGCGGATAATTTTTTCTTCGCAAAATGTGGTTGAAACCATCTTTTCTTTTATGCAGGAGGGCATTAAAGCCATGAATTGCATCAATCCGGTTTTTTTTCGCGATTTGGAAAAGCTTTATCCCAAAACCTGGGATAATTTGCGGATGAAGAACGAAAAGGAAGCATTGAGTTTTTCGCAGGAACTTTTACAAAAAGGAATCAGCCAAGGCCTTTTCCGTCCGGATATTCATGTTCTTATTGTGGCCAAACTTTTTTACCAGCAAATGAACCTGCTGGCCGACGAAAAAATATTTCCGCGCGATGAATACAATTACAGCGATGTATTTCAGAGTCTTACCATAAACTTTATGCGGGGCATTTCCACCAGAAAAGGAATTGAGCTCATCGATTCGATGCTGGGGGGTGAGAAACCACTGTAATATTTTTTTAAAATGAAAACAGATAAACAGATAACAAGAAAATAAAACAAATAGGTGCTATGAGAAGAAAACAGATTATTATCCTTGTCTTTGGAGTGATTTTTTGGGGCAATACGTTTGCGCAGGAAAAACTTTCGCTCGACCTGGAAGCCGCCAAAGAACATGCCCTTAATTACAACCGGACGATTAAAAACTCGGGGCTGGCCATCGACCAGTCGCAGGAACAGCTTTGGGCAACTATTGCAGCAGGTTTGCCGCAGATTAACGCTACAGTTGATTATACGAATGCTTTGGGTGCAGATATAAGCATTCAGTTTAACGACAGCCTGCCTCCTTCGAAAATTCCCATCAAACCAACCAGCAATTTCAATTTGCAGGTCGGGCAACTCATTTTTAACGGGAGTTATATCGTGGGCATTCAAACAGCAAAGCTGGCAAAAAAGCTCTCCGAAAAAAATCGTGTAAAAACCGAACAGGACGTGTTAAGTCAGGTAATAGAAAGTTATTATCTGGTATTGATTTCGGAAGAGTCGCTGAAGATTCTGGAATCGAACGTTCAAAATCTCGACGAAGTATATCGGAAAACCGAGCCGCTGGTGCGTGTGGGGATGATGGAGAAAGTAGAGCTCGATCAGCTTTCGGTTCAGGTAAATTCACTGAAGAATGCCGTTCGTTCGGCTGAAAGGCAGTACGAAATGGCGAAAAACCTGTTGCGGGTGCAATTAGGCGTTACTGCCGACACAGAGCTGGAACTTACACAGTCGCTGGCCGATTTTTTAAGCGAAAATCCGGTGGAAGGGCTGGATCAATCTTTTGTTCCTGAACAAAACCTCGACTTTCAATTGCTGGAAGTTCAGGAACAAATGACCGAAAAACAGATTGACATGCAGAAAGCAAACTATTTGCCAACCATTTCGGGTTTTTACAATTACACCGAAAAAATATTGAAACCGGCTTTCGACATGTCTCCGAAGCACATGGTAGGTTTGCAAATGAACATTCCGGTATTTTCCAGCGGAGAACGTCGGGCAAAAGTAAGACAGGCCAAAATTGACCTGGAAACCATGAAGAATAATAAAGCCCTGATGGAAGAACAACTGGACATTCAGTATAAACAACTGCAGTTTAATTTGAGAAGTGCCATTGAAAGTTACGAGGTTCAAAAGAAGAATGTTGAAGTTTCGCGCGAGGTGTATCAAAACCTGCGGCGGAAATATGAACAGGGAATGATTTCGAGCCTGGAACTGACTATGGCCGACAACAATTACCTGCAGGCTGAATCGGAACACCTTACTTCAATGCTTGAAGTGCTTCAGGCTCAAAATGCATTAAATACTTTAACCGGGAAAATAGTAAACAATTAAGACAATAATGATGAAACAGATGAAAAGAATTATGTTCGCATTTGCATTGGCAGCATTTATTTTAAATGCCTGTGCTCCACAACAAGACGAATCGGCCGTAAACGGGACCGATAATGCCGATGCTAAAAAAGAAGTGGTAAGGGTTATGGAACTTCAAAGGCAAACGGTGGCCCGTTCGGTGGAATACCCGGCTACCCTCGAAGCTTATGAAGAAGTTCACCTGGCGCCGGCGCAACCCGGCCGCATTGAAGGTATTTTTGTCGAAGTGGGCGATCGCGTTGCAAAAGGCGATCTGCTGGTTCAAATGGATCGCACCCAGTTGCACCAGGCAGAGGTGCAGCTGAAAAACCTGGAAGTCGATTTCAGGCGGCTCGATACCCTGGCAAAATATGGCAGTGTGGCCGAGCAGCAGTACGACCAGCTGAAAACACAGCTTGAAGTGGCCAAATCAAATGTGGAATTTTTAAAGGAGAACACCCAGTTGCCGGCACCATTCAATGCCGTGGTATCAGGCAGGTATTACGAACCGGGTGAGATGTTCTCCGGTGCACCCAACACCCAGGCCGGAAAAGCCGCTGTGCTTTCGTTGGTGCAAATCGATCGGTTGAAAGCCATTGTCCCGGTTTCAGAAAAACACTTTCCAAAAATAGAAAAAGGGATGGAGACTAAAATAAAGGCTGACATTTATCCGGATAAAGATTTTACAGGTCGTATCGAACGTGTCCATCCAACCATCAACCCTGTTAACCGGACCTTTAATGTAGAAATGGCTATAAATAACAGCGAAGGGTTGCTTCGTCCGGGTATGTTTGCAAGGGCTGCTTTTAATCTCGATGAAGAGGAGGCTATCCTTTTGCCCACTATGGCCGTGCTTAAGCTGCAGGGCTCAAACGAACGCTATCTGTTTAAAGAAGAAAATGGAGTTGCCCGTCGTGTGTCTGTCACTATTGGAAATCGGTACGATGGCAATATCGAAGTTTTCTCGGATGACCTGAAACCAGGCGATAAAATAATTGTAAGCGGCCAGGGCCGCCTGGTTGACGGAGTACCCGTTGAGGTGGTCGAAGATTAATTTTATTACAGTTTTAGAACACTGAAAGGAAAACATTATGAGTATATACAAAAATGCTGTAAACAAGCCAATTACTACCATTCTTATTTTTGTGGCAGTAGTTGTGATGGGTATTTTTTCACTGATGCAGGTCCCCATTGATTTGTTTCCGGAGATGGACCCCCCATATATTTCGGTAATTACTACTTACGTGGGAGCTAATGCTACAGAAATAGAAACCAATATTACAGACCCCCTTGAGAATGCCCTTAACACGGTGGACAACCTGAAAGAGATAACCTCAACTTCTGAGGATAATATGTCGGTGGTAAACCTTGAATTTGAATGGGGCTCCAATTTGGACGAGGCAGCCAATGACATACGCGATGCGGTAGACCGGATTATGTCTGTTCTGCCGGAGGAAGTGGACAGACCTACGATATTCAAATTTAACACCAGTATGTTTCCTGTTATTTTTTATGCGGTAACGGCTGATGAAAGTTACCCGGGTCTGGAAAAAATACTGGATGAGAAAATTGTTAATCCATTGAACAGGATTGAGGGAGTGGGCACAATTGGCCTTGCCGGTAGTCCACAGAGGATTGTCTATGTAGAGGCCGATCCTAAATTGCTCGATGCACACAATCTGACTATAGAGCAGTTAGGAAATGTTATTGCCGCCGAAAACAGTAATCTTCCTTCGGGGAGTGTAAAAATGGGAAATATTGACTACCAGATGCAGGTAAGGGGTGAATTTGCAACAAGTGAAATGATAGAAAACCTGGTTGTCGGCAACATGGCGGGCAAACCTGTATATATAAGGGATGTTGCCACGGTCAGGGATTCGCTTCGTGACATTTCCCTCGACCAACGAATAAATGGGCAGCAAGGTGTAAGAATGTTCGTTATGAAGCAGTCGGGAGCCAATACTGTCAAAGTGGCCAGCGAAGTGAAAGAAATGGTTGAAACTCTTCAAAACGACCTTCCTCCGGATATTAAAATGGAAGTAATTGTTGACTCATCAGATTTCATTCAAAGGTCAATTTCCAACCTTGCTGAAACATTATTGTGGGCATTACTGGCTATTGTGCTGGTTATCCTGTTTTTTCTCGGAAGGTGGAGAGCTACCTTCATCGTTGCAATTATAATACCTGTTTCACTCATCGTTGCATTTATTTACCTGTACATTACTGGTAATTCCATTAACATCATTGCGCTTTCTTCGCTTGCAATAGCGATTGGAATGGTAGTAGATGATGCCATTGTGGTTTTGGAAAATATTACACGCCATATTGAAAGGGGAACTACCCCCCGTGAGGCAGCTATTTATGCTACGAATGAAGTTTGGCTGGCTATTATTGCCACTACGCTGGTTATTGTAGCGGTGTTTTTCCCGCTTACCCTGGTTTCGGGACTTACAGGCATTTTCTTTAACCAGTTGGGCTGGATAGTTACGATTACGGTTGTTACTTCAACAATTGCCGCAATAACGTTAACCCCCCTGCTTTCTTCCTTGATGCTCCGTTTAAGGCCTTCAGGTAATTCAAACCGCCGGTTCACTTTAAGCAATATCAGTGAAAAGATTTTGAATAAAATTGATGATTTTTATTCCAAAACGCTGCGATGGATTTTAAGGCATAAAGCCTTTACAATTATAACCTCGCTGGCAGTGTTTGTTTTATCATTATTGTTGTTAAATTTTATCGATACCGATTTTATGCCCGAAAGCGACCAGGATCAGCTCACTGCATCTATAGAACTGCAAACCGGCTTACGGGTAGAAGAAACTATGAAAGTGGCCAGACACCTGGAGGAAATGATTGCCGAAAAGATACCGGAAGCAATTCTGGTCTCTACTTCTTCAGGGGCAGATGAAGAAGGGGGGTTAACCTCTTTGTTTTCGGAGGCCGGCAGCAATATCATAGATATTACTATGCGGTTGAAACCCAAAACTGAACGAGAACGGGATGTGTGGGAACTTGCAGGCGTTTTGCGTGAAGAACTTGCCTTGACACCGGAAGTGATCACAGCTACGGTTGGTACTTCAGGTGGAATTGGGGGAGGACTTACCGAAAATACGATAGATATTGAAATTTATGGATACGATTTCGATGTTACCAATACTTTGGCAGAAGATATCAGGCAAAAAGTCTCGGCCATACCGGGAGCCGCCAACGTTCAAATCAGCCGAAACCCGGAAAAACCTGAGTTGCAGTTTGTTATGGACAGGGAAAAACTGGCGTTACACGGGCTGACTTCCGCCCAGGTAGCTATGTTCCTTCGTAATCGTATCAGTGGGTTGATAGCTTCACAATTTAAAGAAGAAGGGGAAGAATATGATATTCGTATCCGCTTAAAAGAAGAGTTTCGCAGTTCCGTTTCAAGCCTCGAAGAACTCACCATTGTTTCGCCTGCCGGCAATAAAATCATGCTTGCAGAATTGGGAGAGATTAAGGAATACTGGTCGCCGCCAAATATTGAACACAAACGCAGGCAACGTATGGTAACTGTTTCATTAACACCTGACAGGGTTCCGCTGGGGCGCCTGGCCGAGAGTGTACAAAACGAAATGAACGACATTTCAATCCCTCCGGGTGTTATGACGTACGTTGGAGGTTCGTATGAAGACCAACAGGAATCTTTCAGTGATCTCGGCCTTCTTTTACTTCTGAGTATTGTCCTGGTTTTTATTGCCATGGCCTCCCAGTTTGAATCGTTCTTAGAGCCATTCATTATCATGTTTGCTATTCCATTTTCTTTTACAGGGGTATTCCTGGCTTTGTTTTTGACTGGAACTACCTTGAGCATTATCGCAGGTATGGGGGCCGTTTTACTCATCGGGATTGTGGTTAAAAACGGGATTGTAATGGTAGATTTTATTAATCTAATGCGCGACAGGGGCCTTGAGCTTAATGAAGCTATTGTGGTTTCAGGGAAATCGCGTTTGCGCCCCGTACTGATGACGGCTATGACTACCATGCTGGGGATGTTACCTATGGCGTTAAGCAGAGGCGAAGGTTCCGAAATATGGAGCCCTCTTGGTATAAGCGTAGTAGGCGGTTTATTTTTCTCTACGCTGGTAACCCTTGTGCTTATCCCTGCTATTTACGCCGTTTTGTCGCGTCACGGGGAAAGGAATAAAAAAAAGAAAGTATTCAAACACATCAAATTTTTGGAATAGTTTTTCCTGTTATTGAACTGTTAAATTAAAAATAAATAAATAAATGAAAGCAGTAATGATAGTATTCAATCAGACCAACACCGAACGCGTGGAATACATGTTCGATGTTTTGGGAATCAGAGGATATACCTGGTGGCAAGACGTAATGGGACGGGGAACCGAAACCGGTGAGCCGCACATGGGAACGCACACCTGGCCTGAGATGAACTCGGCGGCGCTTACCATTATTCCCGATGAAAAGGTGGATACTTTACTCGACGCTGTGAAAAAACTCGACGATATTAATAAGGAAGTCGGGGTGAGGGCGTTTGTGTGGAATATAGAAAAAACGGTTTAACCCGGATTATTATACTGAAGTTGTAAATTGGAATTGGATATTCAATAAGTGGTTTAAAAGGAACCTATTATCTGGGAGCATTAATGGCATTACTTGGTTTGGTTGTTTCATTTACATTGATAAATGAAGATAAAATTCTCTCAAAAGGAGTTTGATATAAGAATTAAATCGAATAATAAAGAATGATGGCAATGATGAATATTAAGCTCCACAAAATTATTGTCAGTGTAATGAGTAAAAGTGGACTATTAATAGTCAAGGCAATATTGGATGGCGTACCTAATCCTGAAAAATTATGGGAACTTTGCAGAGATTATTGATAATTCAGGCGATTATCGACAAGAATGGTTTGATTTCAAGAAAATGCGATATTTCAAGTATGTAAAACGACAAATAAAATTGATTAAAAATGAATAAACCAATAGGCATAGTATATTCGACAACGGACGGGCAGACACTTAAAATTTGTCAGCGAATTGCAGAATATTTAGAGAATTCAGGATTTAAGACAGAGGTGATTGAAATTTCGTCATTTAACAATACAATCTCTGATTATTCTAAATTGATTATTGGAGCAAGCATCAGATACGGAAAACATAATAAAAAAGTAACGGAATTTATCCAAAAACATAAGAACGAGCTAGAACAAATTGATACAGCATTCTTTTCTGTGAATTTAGTCGCAAGAAAAAGTGACAAGAATACGTTTGATAGCAATCCTTATGTTAGAAAGTTCTTTAACAGCCTGGATTGGAGACCTAAAATAATAGATGTTTTTGCTGGGCGGTTGGATTACGGATCGTATTCTTTTGTTGATAGGTTAATGATTAAGTTGATAATGAAAATGACAAAAGGTCCGACAAAATCTGACAAACCGATAGAATTTACAGATTGGGATAGAGTTAAGGACTTTGCGATAAAAATAAGTCAGAACTGAAAGTACTAAACCAGAACGAGGTTATAAGTTCTCAGACAATTAAATCAATAACTTTTCTGTTTGCTTCATCAACTGGCTTTAGGTCAAAATCAGTATACAGGTCGGTTACCGTCCTCGAGCCATGTCCTAAAGCCAGTTTTACTACATCTTTGAAATTGTGATTTCTAAAATTGGCGCCGATGTGCGGTGTGATTGGCGCTACAGCTTTAACACTCGAATAAACCATGCTGAACGAACGACAAAACAACATTCTGAAAATCCCAAAAATCCTTTTTCCGTGCTCCACGACTAACTACGTCGATCTTCATTGCCGTTATCTCGGCGAGAGTTGCTAACCTAATATTTCAATCTTTAAAGCAGGTTGTATGAAAGGATCGGTATAAAATAAATCAAGCTTGATACAATCTTCAGCAGAATTTCCTACAAAATAGGATTTGCCCATTGCAACCGGCACATCGGGTGAATCAACGTATTCAAAATTATCTTTTTTTAAATGCCTGTCAATGGCATCAAAATTTATTTCACAATAAGAAGTCTCGGTAAATAAATCAATATCAATGGATTCGCGATGTCCTAATTGCAAACTTAATGCAGTTCCTCCAACCAGCCGGAAAGGATCGAAAATTTCTTCAACCATCACCCAGGATAAGATATTTCGCAGCTGAGGTTTAATAGTGTTGTATTTTAATTGGCTAATCATTTCCTCATCGGAGATATTTCTCCATATTGTTTTCTATAACCGCAGAAGGATTTGAGATCTGAGCTAAGATAGTTTGAACTTTCTTTTTACTATAAAAACGAACTATTTCCAGAATTTCCTGGTCATTGCCCCGCTCGAATATTCGCCTTATTACACTGGCTTTGCTCTTTTCCCAATTAATCGAATTAATATCTGTATCCCAAAATAAAACAGGTCGCAAAAGTTTTAAGTTGGGCCGTTTATTCAGGGCTTGTTTTTTCTTTTGTTGCTCAATATCGTAATAGGCTTGTAACACAGAAAAGAAACTTTCGTCAATACCTAAAGCATCGCCAAGTCTTATTGATAGTGAGGGATTTATGCGACGTTTCCCTTTGGTAATATCTCCCAAGAGTTGAGGGTATTCACCAATGGTCAATGCAATACGTCTTTTGGGAAGTTTTCGTTTTTTCAATTCCCTTTCAAGAATAATTCCCGGATGTATTCCCTTTAGTAATGTGATATTTTCTTCTATGCTACTCATGATAATAATGCTCACAAATATAAACAATTTTGTTTATATTTAAATCAATGTAATTTTGAAAATACCAAACAACCTTACTAAAATACCTTCATCGCTTTATCAACCAGGGAGTTATTCGGAGTATATATTTACTTTGATGAACCTCTATCTTGTATCCAATGCCACCCCGTTGAAAGTTAAAAAATCTTGGGTAAAATATTTATTCCGGGGGAGATAATATTATGATGTAAAAATGTACTGGAAGTACATTTTCGCTCCAATTTTTAAACCGTACAAATACACTTTTATCCAGATTAAATCATATCTCAACAACACTTTTATCCAGAAAAGACTATTCACCAAGAACTAAATCAAGAGTAATAAGCTCTCCCAAAAGCTTTAACTCAGCAATCAAATGGTTCGAATTTTGTATCGTCGGGTTCACAAATCAAAAACGCTATTGTTACCTTTACTGTACTTTAGCGTTTTTGATGTTTTATTTTATTCTTTGTAGTTACTGTCTGATTTTTGAACGGAGCCAAAACTAAGTATTCATAATTAAGCTATAAAACCAACAGATTAATAGAGTAATTCTGCAAAGGAAAAGAAAGAGCGAAACCCGACTTAATAACATCAATATCTGTTTTCAGAATTAATCCGGTATTCGGTATGGCTTGAAAGTCAATGAATTTACATTCTGATCAATTCTTTTTAAAACACCTGCCGCCAGAGTATTATCACCGGGCTGTTCCTCAAGAATCTTCATGAGTTCATCAAGATCACGCCCGATAGCTTCTCTCGACTGTTTCAAACTGTCAGCCTGATTTGTAATACTGCTCTCTATCTCAGCAACATCATTTTTGGCATCCTGCACCTTTTGCATATTGAAAAATGCATTCAAAGCACCTGATAAAGCACAAATAATTGCAATAACAATGCACATGTTTTTATACATCCTCACCGCCGACAATTTAGCTTCTGATACATTATTTGGTAAAGATTTTACTATTATGCCGGTATAGAATATTCCAAAAACAGAAATGCCGGCTGTCCCAAGACTTGCAAGTCTGACTATAAGGTCAAGTGTTAGGTTCGGGGTATCCATAATAATTAATTGTTAATAATATAGGACGGATTGTATCTCTTATCAAAAATACTATAAGAAAATTTAGAAATCAATATTTCTGATTGTTAAAATACTTTTCACACTCTCTTCATAGACAATTGCGAATCATTCTGTTGCCTTAACAATGGCAGTCTTGAAAAAGTATATGATTCTCAGGTTAGTTGCTTTGACAATATGTTTAAATACTCTATATTGGTACTCTGAAGAAAATTTATGAAAAAATTTCCTTTCAGGAATATGTTACTTGCAGAAAATATTATTCAAAGAACATTTCCGGATCTTAAACACTATATATACCTGATTATTAAAAGTAGTTTCATGAAAAAAACCAACATTAAACCAGGAATGAAAAGTGTAGTTACATTTCTCATTGCCATCACACTTATACACTGTAAATCGGAAGCTCAGATGAGGTTGATCTGGGAAAAAGATTCTCTTGCTTATAATCCTGAATCAATTGTATTCGACAAAAGCAGAGCATGCTGCTATGTTTCCAACTTTGGGGAGAATCCCGGAAATGGAATGTCGTACAGTAAGGATTACATTAGTAAATTTAACCTCAAGGGAGAAATACTGGAACAAAAAATGGTTGACAATGTAACCGCTCCAACAGGATTATGTATTCATAATGATCTGTTATATATTGTTGAAAGATTCGGGATTATTGAGTTCGATCTTACGCAGAATAAAGTAGTAAAGAGGTACCGTATCGAGGGTACGGGTTTCCTGAATGACATTGCAGCGGATAATAACGGAAATCTGTATGTAACTGTCAGTGACACAAATATTATATACAGGATAAAGGATTCCGTAGTTGAAAAATGGATAGAAAGCGATGAATTTATGAATCCCAATGGAATTATTTGCGATGGAGACAATATTATTGTGGGGGTTTGCAGTGACGGTAGTCTGAGGTCGGTATCCATACACGATAAAAAGACAGAAATTATATCAGCCCCCGGAAAGGGATTTGCTGTGATTGACGGTGTAAAAAAACACGGTGATGGATACTTTATTTCACACTATCAGGGAATTATTTATTTTGTGAATAATAAAGGAGTATCCAGGGAAATTCTGAACACGACTGCTGAAAATGTCTTTTGTGCCGATTTTGAATTCATCGAAGACCAGAATCTTTTCATTATACCTACTTTACAAAATAACAAGGTTCGTCTTTACAGGTATGAATAGCTTATGCCTGCCAGCTTTCATTTGATCTATCTTACTCCCTCAGCCAATGAACCATCCCTGTTCCGGTAGAAAAATGTTATTAAAGGAAATCAAAATCATTTTTGACTTTGTAAAGAACGACTCAGACGGATAAAAAGGCCCAGCCTGTAAAAATCAAATAAAGCAAGAAAAATATAACCTCGGGCAAGCAAGAAATATATTACTGGCCGGAACACAATATAAGCCAGACCAATACATTTTTTGTATTTCTCTATTTTGTTATAAAAACGTAAAAGTGAGATGTGATCATTTAAATCATTGCCATATCGACCGGATTTCACAATTTCAACAAGATTAAGAACAGCTTCCCGTGTTCTTTTCAGATAGGCTTTATTTGATTCAAGACCTCCGTTGAGAACCGGATTATCAGTATGGATCACCTCAATACCTGCTTTTCCCAGTGAGTAACCAAAAAGAGTATCCTCATAACCATAACCTGAAAGATTTTCATCAAATTTCACTTTTTCAAAGATCCGTCTGTTTGCCAGGAAATTATTGGAGAGGAATGACCGGTGAGGATTAATATTCCTGATATCTGCCGACTTACTTTCTCTTAGCTTACCGTATTTCCATCTGAGCTTCTGCCTGCGGCCGGGACACGTCAGAGTGTATGTACTCCCACCACAAACGACTGACGGTTGTTGTCTTGTCAACCCGATATATTTTTCAAGGAAATTCGAAGAAGAAATGATGGAATCACAATCAAGAAAAAGAAGATATCTGTAATTAGCATAAGTAATAAAAAGGTTTCTAATCCTTGCTCTTCCTATATTATGGTCAAGTTCAATGTAAATGTGCTCTTTGCAAACGAGTCTGTTCTTTCTGCGGAACTTTTCTTTCGAGAAATCGTCCACAATTATTATTTCAACAGGAACATCCGATGATTCTGCCTGTTCTGTTAAGTCAGTCACCAAAGGTGAGACATCATAATTATATACAGGGATGCAGATACTGATCATCAGAAACAAGCGGATACATAAATTTACTTCTCAACATAACAGAATACAAAATTAGAATAACTTTGAAAGGTTGTACCACTGAGAATAAAAACAGATCTGTATAAAAAATAAAACGGTAATTTGATAACTTTGAGACTTTGGATTAAAAGGCCTGAAAAAAAACAGATATGGACTATAAAACTCTTTCTCCGCAAAAGAAAATCTTTTATTTCTTTTTAACTCTCCTACTGTTATTAATTACAGCAGGGGTTGTCTATCTGAGTTCTTTGCTTCCCATAATGACTGGTTATGCCGCTAAGAATCTATGTTCCGGAATCTTCATTGCCGACAGGGATCAGGAAGATCTTGAAGCAAACGATCTGAATTTTTTCCCTGTTAATTATGTTAAGAACAGGGTGAACTATAGCGACAGCAGTGTCACAAGCCGCTTCCTTTGGGGTAGTTCCAGAGCCATCGACCTTGAGGAATACGGGGCTCTCCTACTGAGAAAATCTTCAGCAGAGGAGCTTCGCCGGAAGACTTTTCCCGTATTGCCTGATCCTGGATATGAATCAGATTCCACAGAATGGCCCTTGGGAAACATTATTCCTGATACTGTGACCGGTATAAATACTGAATCACTGGAAATAATAACTAATGATCTTATAACACGAAACAGTTACGGAGGTAACGCTTATGCATTCATGGTTCTTCATAAGGGCATCCCTGTTGCAGAAGCTTATAAACCGGGTTTCGGTAAAAATTCATTATTCCTTAGCTGGTCGATGGCAAAGAGTGTCACAAATGCTCTTATCGGAATCCTGGTAAAAAAGGGTATCATGGATATTTATGAAGAGGCAGATATTGAGCTGTGGCAAAATGATGCCAGGAAGGAAATAACCATAAATGATATAATGCAGATGCAAAGCGGACTAAGATGGAATGAAGATTATGGCAACCGTTCTGATGTAACCCTCATGCTCACCCGTGAAAAGGATATGGCTGAGTTTGCTTATGACCAGCCACTGGAGTTTGAGCCCGGGACACATTTTGAATATTCATCGGGAATGGCTAATGTTCTTTGTTATCTGATCCGCAAAAGGATCAATAACGATTCATTATATTATTCTTTCCCCTATACTGATCTTTTCTACAAAACAGGGATTACGAATGCCATCTTTGAAACAGACTTATCTGGCACCTTCGTAGGATCATCCTATTTATATGCCACTCTCCGCGACTATGCCCGTTTTGGACTATTATATATAAGAGAAGGTAACTTCAATGGAGAACAGATCCTTCCTGAGGGCTGGACAGATTATACAAGGACACCTGCATCTGCATCTGAAGGTGAATATGGTTCTCTTTTCTGGCTGAACGGAAAAGGGGAAGTGCCCTCTGCTCCTGATGACACTTACATGTGTATTGGTCATGATGGTCAACGCATATTTATTATACCATCAAAGGACCTTTTAGTGGTTGTTCTAGGCTATTCACCTAACGGAGCCATGGATTTTGACAGATTACTAAACGATATATTAAAGACTGTGTAATAAATAATAATTAAACATACGTATGAAAGAAAAGATTCTTCAGATATTTGAAAAAGAAGCAATTGCAATAAGAAATATTCCCGTCGATGATATTTTCGAAAAAGCAACAGAACTGATTTATAAGCATGTACACAGTTTACAAGGCAAACTTATCACCAGTGGCATGGGGAAAGCAGGTACAATAGCCAATAATATTGCCACAACTTTCAGTTCAACCGGTACACCTGCAGTATTTCTACATCCCAGTGAAGCCCAGCATGGTGATCTGGGCATTATCCAGGAAAATGATGTAATGCTTATTATATCCAATTCTGGTAAGACAAGAGAACTCATAGAATTGGTTGAACTGAAAAATAATCTCTTTCCCCGGGTTCCTATTGTTGTAATTACAGGTAATCCTGACAGTCCTTTAGTTGAAAAGGCTTTCTGTACTATCTTTACCGGTGCTCCGGAAGAGGTCTGTCCGCTTGGATTAACTCCAACAACATCAACAACTGTTTTCACTGTGATTGGAGACGCCCTTGTCGTTCTGATGATGGAAAAGATAGGCTTTAGTCCTGCAGATTATGCCAAAAGACATCATGGAGGATATCTTGGGAAAAAATCAAGGGAACAATCAGGTCCCAGTAATTAGAATCTCTTTTTCACCACAATTTTTCCAGTAAAAACAAACAAGGATAACCTCATTCCCCTTAGATACTTAATTATTTGATTATGACAAATGAAATTAGTTCTGACCCAATTTCGAGGAGAGATTATATATTCTCAATTACTATAATAGGTATTTTCTTTTTCATTTTCGGTTTTGTAACATGGCTTAATGGTATTCTTATACCATTTTTGAGAACTGCATGTGAGTTAAATGATTTCCAGGCTTATTTTGTTACGTTCGCCTTTTATATTTCTTATTTCGTAATGGCCCTTCCATCTTCGGCTGTACTTAAGAAAACCGGTTTCAGGAATGGGATGTCTGCAGGATTATGGGTTATGGCACTTGGTTCTCTTATTTTTATACCTGCGGCTCTCACAAGAACATTTGGTCTGTTTCTTACCGGACTGTTTATAGAAGGCACAGGCTTAGCCCTGCTGCAGACTGCATCAAATCCTTATATTACAATCATTGGTCCACGGGAAAGTGCTGCCAGAAGAATAAGCATAATGGGAATTGCCAATAAGTTTGCAGGAGCTGTTGCACCGGTTATACTGGCAAGTATAATTATGAAAAACTCCGGGGTGTTGGATGAAAAACTCGCTGCGACCACTGATCAGGCTTTACGTGCCATGTTACTGGATGAGATGGCCCGCAGAGTAATAATGCCATATATTGCAATGGCGGTAATTCTTATACTGCTGGGCCTACTTTTAAGATTTGCCAACCTGCCGGAAGTAGATACGGATTCTGAAGATGAAAATACTCAGAAATCAAACACCGGAAAAACAAACATTTTCCAGTTTCCTCATCTCCTGCTTGGCGTAACAGCACTCTTTTTTTATGTTGGTGTAGAGGTAATAGCCGGTGATACTATCATCAGGTATGGGCAATCACTAGGAGTTCCAATGGATTCAGCCAAGTATTTTACCTCACTAACTCTTTTGGGAATGATTTTGGGTTATCTTTTGGGTATTGTATGTATTCCACGATATCTCAACCAGGTTAATGCATTACGAATATGCACAATTTTGGGTATAATTTTCTCACTGGGTGCAGTATTATGTCCTGCTGAAAAGGTGTTTGTCATGCCATTCATTGATATGGCAACCTTCCGAAAGCTTGATCTTATTCTGCCTGTTAGCGTTCTCTTTGTGGCACTTATGGGTCTTGCCAATTCTCTTGTATGGCCCGCTATCTGGCCACTGGCACTGAAAGGCCTTGGCAAATTTACAAAAACAGGATCAGCAATGCTTATAATGGCAATAGCAGGCGGAGCTCTAATACCTCTGATATACGGAAAGCTGGCTGTACTCTTTTCAACACAAACTGCATACTGGTTATGCGTTCCATGTTATCTGATAATTATGTATTATGCATTTTGGGGATATAAAACAGGAAGACAAGTTCAGAAATAAAGTCAGGCAGATAAAACAAGACGGTCGATAATTTATTCGTTATATATAACTTGCTATCAAGCGTTTTAAACATATATGATAATAACGTTCGAATTTTTATTTGGATATATGTATATATTAAGTAATTTTGGAGCCGAAAAAAAACCGGAAATAAATCAGATAAGTTCAGTGATCTGAGCTTTTTCCTGATATTTAGATAATCTAAAGATGCTATGGACATATCGGGTAAAAGTTATAAGGCCTTCCTCAAACGTCAGGAGGCATTAAAAAAACAATACAGCGAAAAGCAGGCAGAGAAGCAGCATTCAAAAGGCAAGCTTACGGCTCAGGAAAGGATAAATCTTTTGTTTGATCCGGGCACATTTGAAGAGATAGATACCTTTGTCACTCCTGCCGATCAGCCGGTAGAATTTGGCAGGGTTGAAAGGACATACGGTGATGGTGTAATTGTTGGTTATGGGAAAGTAAATGGCCGGCTCATTTTCGCCTATGCACAGGATTTCACTATTATGGGAGGTTCACTTGGGGCTGTACATTCCCGGAAAATTGCAAAGATACAGGAGATGGCACTCAAAATGGGTTCTCCCATTATAGGCATGATGGATTCCGGAGGAGCAAGAATACAGGAAGGTGTTGCCAGCCTGAGCGGATATGCATCAATCTTTCAAAACATTATTCATTCATCCGGGATTATACCTCAGATCTCAGTGATCATGGGGCCTGCTGCGGGAGGAGCTGTATACTCTCCTGCACTGACCGATTTTGTTTTTATGGTCAATCATACCAGTTATATGTTTGTAACCGGACCAAATGTAGTCAGGGAAGTATTGAATGAAGAAGTTACATTTGACGAACTGGGAGGAGCTGAAGTGCATGCATGTAAAAGTGGTGTGGCTCATATGATATATGATGACGAAGAAAACACCATTATGGCCCTTAAAAAGTTCCTGACTTATCTGCCTTCAAATAATGTTGAGAATCCTCCTGTCGTATCTGAAGATAATTCGACACCTGATATAAATGATAAATTAAGGGATATCGTACCGGATGATCCAAATAAGCCTTATGATGTAAAGGATGTTATCAACCTTCTTGTCGACCGTAACAGTTTCTTTGAAACAGCAGAGTTGTATGCACCCAATATTGTTACCGGGCTGGCCAGGATAAAAGGAAAGACCATAGGAATTGTTGCAAATCAGCCAAAGGTACTCGCGGGTGTCCTTGACATAGACTCCTCAACAAAAGGTGCGAGATTTATTCGTTTTTGCGATGCTTTCAACATACCCATTATTACTCTGGAAGATGTTCCGGGCTTTCTGCCAGGTGTTAATCAGGAACATGCAGGAATAATAAGGAATGGAGCCAAGCTTCTTTTTGCCTACAGTGAAGCAACAGTACCGCGAATAACGGTGATACTGAGAAAAGCATACGGAGGAGCATTTATTGTAATGAACTGTAAGAAGCTGGGAGGGGATTTCAGTTTTGCCTGGCCAACAGCAGAAATTGCAGTAATGGGACCTGATGGTGCCGTGGCAATCCTGTACCGGAAAGAACTGGCAGAATCTTCCAATCCTGCCGAATTGAAAAAAGAACTGGTGAAAAAATACCGTGACAAAATTGCAAATCCTTTTATTGCTGACGAGAGTGGTTACATTGATGAGGTTATAGATCCTGCAATAACAAGAAAAAAAATCATATCTGCCCTACAGGCGCTAAGCAATAAATGGGTAAAAGTACCTTCGAGAAAACATGGAAATATGCCATTGTAAGCAATAAACCCTGTCAATGGGTGTTTATTCAAAACGTATCAATTATTCACAACTTTTAATCTGAAAGATTACACTAGTATATGATTATGAAAAGTCCTTATCAGATCTTTCAAATAAATATTAAATAATCGTATGAAAATAAAAAAGATATTAATAGCAAACCGGGGGGAAATTGCAATCAGGATAATAAGAACTGCAAAACAGATGAAAATAAGCACAGTTGCAATTCGTACTGCTATTGAACCCAACGCAATGTATCTTGAATACGCTGATGAGATTTATGATTACAGTGAAGATCTTACGGAAATACCTGTTTTTCTGGATATTGAAAAAATTATTGAAATTGCATTGAATACAGGAGCAGATGCTATTCATCCAGGCTACGGTTTCCTTGCAGAAAATGCATATTTTGCCAATAAATGTCTGGAAAACAAGCTTATTTTCATTGGGCCGGACCCGGATACAATATATAAAATGGGGAACAAGACTATTGCCAGAAAAATAGCTCTTGCCAATGGTATTCCAGTAGCAAGCGGTAGTGAAGGAAATATATCAAATGAAGAAGAAGCTATTGCCCTTGCAGAAAAAATAGGTTATCCGGTTATCATTAAAGCAGCCTCGGGAGGTGGAGGAAGAGGTATGCGTATCGTTAGGAAAGCTGAAGACATGGAAAAGTTCTTTATGATAGCCAGTAAAGAAGCTGAAAAAGCGTTTAAAGATCCTTCAGTTTTTATCGAGAAATATATTGAAAATCCTAAACATATTGAATTTCAAATACTCGGAGACAAATTTGGAAATGTGATTCATCTTGGTGAGCGGGAATGTTCTATACAAAGGAAGCATCAGAAACTTCTGGAAGAAGCACCATCCAGTGCTCTTAACAGTGAGCTTAGGCGGAAAATGGGTGCGACAGCTGTAAAAATAGCCAAAGCAGTGGATTATTATTCTGCTGGTACTGTTGAGTTTCTTCTTGATTCGGATGATAATTACTACTTCATGGAGATGAATACACGGATACAGGTTGAACATACTGTTACAGAAATAGTTACTGGTATTGATCTTATCCAGCAGCAGATCCGGATTGCCAATGGCAATGCACTGAATATAAAACAGGAAGATGTTATTTTAAAGGGTTGGGCCATTGAATGCCGGATAAATGCTGAAGATGTACAGGCTGGTTTCGCACCCGATCCCGGTAAAATTGAAAATTTAAGTATGCCTTCAGGACCAGAGATAAGGATTGATACGGGAATTAAAGCCGGATCTTCGATAGTATCCAGTTATGACTCCATGATAGCTAAGTTGATTGTTAAAGGAAAAGACAGGAAAGATGCCATTAAAAATTGTAAAATGGCACTTGATAAAGTATGGATAAAAGGGACAAAAACCACTCTTCCCTTCTTCAGGATGCTGGTGCGAAACCAAAAGTTCCTTGAAGGTAATTTCACAACAGCATTTATAGAAAAAGATATTGAAAAATACTATTTAAACAGCGAATATGAGGAGATGCTTGCTGCCTGGCTGGCAACAAAAATGTTTGTTGAGGAGAACCTGGAGGAAAACAGCATACAGGTAGATTTCGAAAACGGGAAAGAGATGAGCCCCTGGCTTATGAACAAGAGAATGAACCAATTCTAAAATATGTTTCAAAAACCATGAATAACCTGAAGATAAAAAAGCTATATGCCCTTTCATCAGAAAAGAGAAAATTCAGTTTCACTCTTCCTCTCCGGAATAAGATCCGTATAGGCAAGCGGGACTATGTAGTGAGTTTGAAAAGCGATGAAAAATATGGCACTTATATTTTATGGAAAAACAGGAAATACCCTGTTGAGATAATAAGGTCCAGGCAAAACAGCTATGAAATCCTTTTCAATGATATAAGCTATACATTCACCGTAGAGACTCCTTTCTCAATGAAGAGAATGAAAGTTCTGAATGCCACAAAAAAGAAGGTGGAACAAGAATCAATAAAAGCGCCAATGCCTGGTAAACTAATAGATGTATGTGTCAGAGAGGGGTCTGTGGTACAACGCGGAGAATCGGTAGTCATCCTGGAAGCCATGAAGATGCAGAATGAAATTCAATCACCTGTCAGTGGCACAGTAACCAGAATACTTGTTAAACCTAATGCAAATGTAATGAAGGATGATATACTTGTCGAGATAAAAGTTGATTAATCTCACATTACACATCCTTAGACAGATACAGCATGGTATATTGATCTTCCTTTATTTCTTTTCAGGCACCTGTTTCAGTGTTTCACACAGCAGGCTGAAAAATTTCTTTACAGAAGTAATACCTACTTTTTCGTCAGGAGAATGCGGATACTTGATGGTTGGTCCAAAAGAGATCATATCAAGAGCCGGATATACTCCACCTATAATTGCACATTCCAGTCCGGCGTGAATAGCTTTTATCTCAGGCATTACTCCGAACAATTTTTTATAAACATCAGCAGATACGCCAAGTATCGGAGAATCCATGTCCGGTTTCCATCCGGGATAACCTCCCGACATCTCTACATCGGCATCAATAAGATGGAAAACAGCTGCAATACGCCATGCCGTAGCTTCTTTTGCGGAATCAACCGAGCTGCGACACAGATTCTGGACTTCAAAGTTACCTTTACTCACTTTTACGATAGCCAGGTTATTAGAAGTCTCAACTAATCCTTTTACTGCCTGACTCATTCTCTGAACACCGTTTGGACACGCAAAGACAGCTCTTATAATTCTGTATTGATCGTTTTCTGACATTACTTTTTCCGGCATTTCGCATTTAATGGATGAAAATGACAAATCGGGTTCAGTATCGGTAAATTCAGCTTTGTAGATCTTTTCGTATTCTTTCACGAATTTCTCAAATGCTTTCACTTTTTCATCTGCAACAAGCAATACAGAGTATGATTCCCTTGGTATTGCATTACGCAAATTTCCTCCTTCCGCTTCAGCAAGCCGGATATTAAAATCCGATTCCGCCTGCATAAGGAAACGGAACATAAGTTTATTTGAGTTAGCTCTGCCCAATGCAATATCCACTCCTGAATGGCCTCCTTTTAACCCTTTGGCTGTAATCCTGTAAGGAGTCATACCTTCAGGTACTTTTTCTTCCTTATATTTCTTTTTTGCACTAATATCCAGACCACCGGCACATCCCACACAAAGCTCATTTATATCTTCAGAATCCAGATTAATAAGAATATCTCCATCCAGTAGTCCTTTTTTCAAACCAAAAGCCCCGGTCATTCCTGTCTCCTCATCAATAGTAAAGAGTGCTTCAAGCGGACCGTGGGGAATATCTTCTGAAGCCAGAATAGCTAATGTAGCAGCAACACCTATCCCATTGTCAGACCCCAGTGTAGTCCCGTTTGCTTTTACCCAGTCTCCGTCAATAAGAGTCTCAATAGGGTCCTTCTCAAAATCATGTTTCTTATCATTGTTTTTCTGAGGCACCATGTCAAGATGTGTCTGTAATACAACACCTTTCCTTTTTTCCATCCCCCTGGAAGCCGGTTTTTTGATAATAACATTCCCCGTCTTATCGACGATGGTCTCCAGTTTATGATCGTTCCCAAACTTTACTATATAATCTATAACTTTTTGTTCTTTTTTTGAAGGACGCGGAATCTGAGTCAGATCATAGAAGAAATTCCATAATGCCCCGGGCTCAAGTTTACGTATATCGTTCATTATTAATAGATTTAGTGAATATTACTTATTGTCATAAGAGTTAAAATTAATGATTATTATCGGAATAAGTGAAGTATTGTGATGAATATTTATCATTGTTTTTGCAGTATTTGGTATTTCTCATATATGCAGTTAAAATAAAAAAGTAATTATAAGGGAAAAATACAGTTTAATATGCAAGAGAATGATTTATGTTTCGTAACAAAAAATTAACAATCCGGCAGATAGTATTAAGGCATATTTTCTAATTTTACACCAGATTTTGTAAAAAGATTATATTTGAATATCATTACCAGATTAGCCTGTCAGGTACAGATGCTATGGATTAAAAATCAGTCTGGTAGTATAATGCCGGAAATAAACAAAAGGTGAATATATATTTAATTTTTGTAATCATTCTGTTTATTCTAGCCATTTCGGACCTGGTAGTCGGAGTATCGAATGATGCGGCAAATTTTCTCAATTCAGCTATTGGTTCAAAAGTAGCACCCTTCAGAGTGATACTTGCTGTTGCCGGATTGGGAGTTCTTGTTGGAGCCACATTTTCCAGCGGAATGATGGAGATTGCAAGGTCAGGGATATTTCACCCTGATAAATTCTATTTTTCAGAGATCATGATTATCTTCCTTGCAGTCATGATAACTGATATTATTTTATTGGACACATTTAATACTTTCGGTTTACCTACTTCAACAACTGTTTCAATAGTATTTGAATTACTGGGGGCTGCTGTAGCAATATCCCTTATTAAAATCTCAAAAACTCCTGAAGGGTTTTCTGATATAGCAAGTTATATCAATTCAACAAAAGCTTTGGCAATAATATCGGGCATTCTGCTTTCAGTAGTAATCGCTTTTACTGCAGGTATGATAGTCCAGTTTTTCACAAGGCTGGTTTTCTCTTTTAATTATCAGCGTTACATGAAATATTTCGGTGCCCTGTGGGGTGGGCTGGCAATTACTGCAATAATATATTTCATGATTGTAAAAGGGGCCAAAGGTGCATCGTTCATGACCGAAGAATCGTTGACCTGGTTCAGGGAAAACACTGTAAGACTGTTGTTATATTCTTTTGTTTCAATTACCCTGCTATTGCAACTCCTGATATCATTCTTCAGGATAAATATTTTGAGAATTATAGTCCTGGTTGGAACATTTTCCCTGGCAATGGCTTTTGCAGGGAATGATCTTGTGAATTTCATTGGAGTTCCTCTGGCCGGATTTGAATCATTCAGAGAAGCACTTTCTGCTCCCGGTTTTAATCCTGACACATACACCATGGAAGCTCTCAGTGAACCGGTAAAAACTCCAACATATTTTCTTATGCTTGCCGGGTTAATAATGGTTGCAACATTATTTTTCTCAAAGAAAGCCCGTAGTGTATCCCAGACAGAAATTGGTCTTGCCCGTCAGGATGCAGGAACAGAAAGGTTTGCTTCTTCCAGAATATCAAGAACAGTAGTCAGAGGATCTGTGGGAGCATCGAAATTCTTCAACAGAATTGTTCCATTAAAAGTAATAAACTTTATCGATAAAAGATTCGATCCCCGGGTTTTCAACAAAAAGACAAAAAACAAACAGGATTCGACCTCTTTTGATCAACTAAGAGCTTCTGTGAATATGTTTGTAGCAAGTATACTTATTGCAACAGCAACTTCACTTAAACTTCCTCTTTCCACCACCTATGTAACTTTTATGGTAGCAATGGGTACATCTCTTGCAGATGGAGCATGGGGAAGGGAAAGTGCCGTTTTCCGGATCACTGGTGTCACGACGGTAATTGGTGGCTGGTTTTTCACCGCTCTTATTGCCTTTACGGTGTCTTCACTTGTAGCTCTCTTCCTTAACTGGGGTGGATTAATAGCTATTTTTACAGCTTTAGCCCTTGCAATATTCCTCGTAATAAAAACCAATTTCATTCATAAAAAGAGACTTCTTATTCAGAACAAAAAAGATGAATTGGATGATAAAGAGACACTCAATGGAGAAAACGTGATGCAGAGATGTTCTTCTTCAATAACAAAAGTAGTAAGTACTGTTTCCAAGTTGTATTTCTCAGCTATTTTCAGTCTCATCAGAGAGGACCGAAAGAAAATGAAAAAAGTTATAAAAAATGTTAATGAATTGAACAAGGATGCCAAAGAACTTAAATACAATATATATCCTATTCTAAAAAAGCTTGAGGAAGATTCTATTGAAACAGGACCTTTTTATGTCCAGATACTTGATTATATAAGAGAAATGGCCCACTGTCTCAGATATCTTTCTGACAGTATATATGAATATATAGATAATAATCACCCGCCAGTAATACCCGCACAGGTTAAAGATCTGCATGAACTTAACGAATCAATGAATGAATTTTTTGATGAAATATTCAGAATAAGCAAAACAAAAAAATTTAATGAGATAAACAATCTGATATCACAACAGCAAGCGATCCTGGATCTTATCTCCAAAATAAAGAAAAGACACATTAAGTTCATTAAATCCGAACTGGTTGGTACAAGAAATACTCTTATGTATCTGAATTTATTATCTGAAAGTAAAAATCTGGTGCTTCATACAATAAATATGCTAAAATCACACAGGGATTTTATCCTGAGTAACAAATCTCAAAAAATAACTAACCAATTCAGTAAAATAGAAATGACCTGATTCAACGGTTTTTTTTATTTTTGTCTTTTAATTCAGAAGTATTATTCTTTTTTTTCACACTGATCAATAACTTTTAAAGATGAATATTGATAAGATCCTCAAGTTTTTTGTTCCAAAGGATCATTCTTTTCATCCTCTTTTCGAGGAGAGTGCAAGAAATCTTGTTAAAGCCTCAGAACTACTCAGGCACATGTTAACTTTCACTGAGACCGAGGACCATGAAAAGATACACAAGGAGATAAAAGACGTTGAACATATTGGCGATATTATTACAGATAAGACCTACGAACAGCTTAACAAATCCTTTATCACCCCATTTGACCGGGAAGATATACAGGATCTGATCTTTCACATGGATGATGTTGTTGATTCAATTAACGGTGTAGGGAGAAGGATATGTCTTTACAAACCCAAAAAACTCCTCGCTGTTTACAAGGTTATGGCTGACATGCTTTATGAAGCTGCCAAAGAAATTGAAGTGGGCATTCACTGTCTGAATGATGCTGCTGCCAATAAAAAAGAAATTACCCAGGCCTGTAACAATATCACTGCTATAGAACACAAGGTTGATGAGTATTACTATGTAGCTATTTCAGAACTTTTTGACAAAGAAAAAGATGCTGCTGAACTACTAAAAAACAATAAGATTCTTGAGATACTAGAGAGGTGTGTTGACCGGGCAGAAGATGTAGCTGACATTATTAAATCAATCCTAATCAAGATGGCCTGAAACAACCGGTCAGGTTACACTATTTCCTGCACCATGATAAAAACATAAATAGCAATTCTCCTTTTTATCATGATGGTCTTTGTCCTGAAGGAAGTTCCAGTCCGTAACCCTGTTTCTTGTCTGCCTGCCTTAGTTTATAAGCAAGAAAAATAGACACTACACCGCATAGCACGAGTATTAGAATAGGAATAGTGTAATCATAGGTCATCTCTCCTGCTCTTATAGCTTCAAGGTCTTTTTTGTTTGCAAGGTCAAGTACTGCTCCTATTCCCCAGAAAAATAAACCCAGACCCCAGTTCTGAACTGTGAACATTGAAGCATAAGCTGTTCCCAGACGGTTTTCTGCAACTATTTTGGCAACAGAAGGCCACATGGCTGCAGGAACAAGGGAAAATGCGATGCCTAGACTTAGCAGGCCTGTATAGGCCAGTATTTTAATGCTGAAAAGTGAGAGTGAGAGATGGGCAAAGATAAGCAATAAGGATCCAAGTATCATTAATGAAGCTCCTTTACCTTTTTTGTCGACATAATTCCCGAATATCGGAGTGAACAGGATAGTTCCAAGCGGTATCAGGGATGCTGTCTTCGGACCATTGGAAAACCATATCCTGAAAGTATCCTTAAGCAGGAAACAAAATCCAAGAAAAACGGCCAGGATTATCAACATAGATAAATTTTTATTAGCTCTGGATTTAATGTTTGAAGGTACAAGAGAAAATGCCAGTCCGAAAAAAAACAACAGAATATATATACTTGAATTACCAAGTGCTTTGCTCCCAAAGAGAATTACGTTACTATTCGGATCATCAGGAAGATTATATGTAAAACCGAATTTATTGACGAGCATATCGGGTGCATATTGAATAAAAGGGAAGACTGCAGCATAGAAGGCCACACAGAGAAGTGCTATATAAATAAATGAAGGATTTGTAGCCAGTTTGATAAGATCTGCAAAGCGGAACTCCTCTTCTTCGACTGCATTTTCTGCCAGTCCTGATTTTTGTTTATCAATTCTTAAATCAAAGAAAGTATAGATTATGAACAATATTAACCCTATACCTATCAAAGTGGCGGCGAAAGTGACTGCAGGAGCCACATGTCCATTGGCAATGTCGGGTGATACCGCTATCCCAAGTGCCGAACCAAGTCGACCAAACCCCACATTTACTGCCATGGCCAAAGCCATTTCATATCCTTTGAACCATTTTACTATTGTACGTGTTGCAACGACACAGGTTATCTCCAGACCAATACCGAACATAATACGACCTACTATCATCATTGTCAGCATAGTATTATGATCATTCCCAAATACTCCTGCTGAGGCCATTGCCGTAAGAGCTCCACCAATTGCAGCCAGGCCTCCAAAAATAATACCTGCCAACCTTATTCCCCACTTATCAAGAACAATTCCTCCGACTATTATCATGCCAAACATATTGGCTATTGTGGTCAGTCCAATTAACCTGCCGAATTCCTCACTGGTAAAACCAAGTTCAGATTCCATCAGACCTTTTAATCCGGAAAAGAAATCCTGAAACCAATAAGTAGAAAACATTAGAGCACTTAACAATACAAGTATAAGCCACCTTAATGCAGCAGAGTCGCGTAAAGATTTATTTTCAGCATTCATATAATCATGATTTTGAGCTGTAAATGTAAAAAAATTTATGAATGAACCTGTCTAACCCAAAAACAATTAATGAACCAAACTGTTTTTTTATTGTTTAAAATAATGATTGGATAAAATCTGATGATTTTATACTATTGAAAAAAGTTAAAAACAATATTTAAGAAAAATTATGAGAAGATTAATAATTATACTTATGAGCACTCTGGCAATTGTTACTGCAAATGCCCAGGCTTCATCAGCAAGTGAAAATGAAAAGGTTAAATGGCTCAGCATAGAGGAAGCAGAAAAACAGATGAAACAATCACCCAAACCTCTCTTTATAGACACCTTTACTGATTGGTGCGGATGGTGTAAAAAAATGGACCAGGACACTTTCAGCAATCCTGTAATATCTGATATTCTAAATAATAAATTTTATCCTGTTAAGTTCAATGCAGAAAGCAAAGAGGATATAACCTTTCTAGGACAAACGTTCATTAATGACGGTAAAGCCGGCAATGCTCATCAACTGGCAGTGGCTCTTCTAAGAGGAGAATTATCATTCCCTACTGTTGTATTTTTAACTTCTGAAGAAGAAAAAGTGTATCTCACTCCTGTAAAAGGTTACAGGGACGCCAAAGAGATGGAACTATTACTTGGCTATTTCTCAGAAGAGATATACAAAACAAAAAGTCTTGAAGAATATCAGAAGGAATTTACAAGCAAAATAAAATAATACAGATTACAGCTTATTATCTTCCGAGAAGATAGTTCGAAGGAAGTTGCATAATCTCTCCAAACTGATAAATTAGTTTTCGCGATTTATAAAGAAGTTCTTCTTCAAAACCGGCATTAACAGTAACGACATCCGGTATCCTGTAAAATAATTTGTCATAGACAGGTACTATGGGAGTTGTCGGTGTTTTTTTCAGTACTGTGATATCTTTAAGTTTTTGTTCCGGAACAAATTCTATAATAAAAGGTTTGCCATTACTTTCCTTAAAATTATCCGGGCCTGTCACTTCAGAAAAATTGAATATTGGAATTCTGTTTCCTTTGTCATCAGGTGTTGGGATAACCTGATATGTAAATACTTTTGTTTCTGTGAAAGTACGTCCGGTAAACAAAGCAGTATATTCTTCTTCCATTTTGTTAAGTTCATTTATTGCTGCTGCATCCTGTGGAAATACATTTGCTTCTCCTATTAAAACCATAAATTTTCCTTCTCTGAGATCCATCAGTCGGTTTGCAGCTCTCTCTGCCAATTGTTCTGTAGTCAACTTATTCTTCCGGTCAACAGTATATGGTATCCTGATATATTGTTCATTCATCTTTATCCTCTGAAAGGCAGTATCAGTGGATGTACGGTAGTATTCATCTGATCCCAGATCAAAAGAATGGAATTGTGAAAAATCCAATTCTTTGTCATTCACCATCATACCATCATATTGATTCAATGCAGGTCCAATATCAAGGATCAGTCCGTTCTCTTTAAGGGCCAGTATGTTATTTTGCTGCAAAGTATTACTTTCGATAACATAAAACTCTGAAGGATCAACTTCTTCGTGAGAATGGATTTTAACATCCTTTATTGACCAGTATTCATCTTCATGCATTATAACATTGCCAAGTCCAAGCAGTTCTTCAGCGTACCTGGCATACGGTCCGGGTATCTCAATAGTTCTTTCCATCTCTACCCTGACAGTAAAAACAGTCATAGGTAATGCATAAATAATTGTTCCCGGCCTCAGGCTTACAGTATCTGAAAGCGGAATGATCAAAGGTCCTTCTGTATGTTGTTTATTAAAGGAAGAACATGAAGCTGCTACTAAAGTGAGCAATAAAAAAATAACTGGAAATAGTTTTTTCATCCTTTCAGAATTTTTATAAATAAAACACAGGTACTGAAAACATCCTTATATCTGATGCTTGTTGTAATAAAAATTTTATTCTGTTTTTATTAATGATAATAAGTATACATTATAACCCCTTTCAACATGTTATTATTATATCAACAAACCATGTCTTTCACTCTCTTATCCTTTTAAAGGCTTCTCCTACAGAATCAACGATATCAGAAGCAATAAGAGATTCTCCGGATATTTTTTCTGCAGCAATATCGCCTGCCAGTCCATGAATAAAGACGCCTGTTATTGCCGCTGCAAGGGCATTGTATCCCTGTGCCAGCAAAGAAAGGATCATTCCGGTAAGAACATCTCCACTTCCTGCAGTTGCCATTCCCGGATTACCGGAACTGTTAAACCAGACTTTTCCATCGGTATCGGCAACTGAAGTATAAGCTCCTTTGAGCACCACAATGCACCTGTACTTATGTGCGAATTCCATCTGTTTCATCAGGCGGGCATAACCGTCAGCTGCATTTCCTGTCAACCGTTCAAATTCTTTCGGATGAGGTGTCAACACGGTTTCATAAGGCAGTTCATCAAGCCATTTCCTGTTCATTGAGAGTATATTAAGGCCATCTGCATCTATAACGATTTTTTTTTCGCTCTGTTTGATCATTTCGTGCAGGACCTCCTGTGTTTCGGGTTCAGTGCCCATTCCCGGACCAATGCCAAGAGCATTATACTTATCTGTAACAATCTTTTCTGTTATAATTCTATCTGATCTGTCATTAATAACCATTGCTTCAGGGATATATGTCTGAAGAATAATATTACCGGAAGAAGGAATGTGACATGATAAAAGACCTGCTCCGGTACGTAATGCAGCTTTTGCTCCCAGTGCAATGGCTCCTGTTTTACCATATGAACCACCGGTAAGCAGTGCATGGCCAAAATTACCCTTGTGATCAAATTTATTCCTTCTTTTAATAAAAGGAAGGACTATATCCTTATCAATAAATATCCACGGCGTATCCATCCTGTTAATAACATCCTGATGAAGACCTATAGGGAGGACAGCCCATTCTCCTGTATATTTTTCGTTTTCAGGGAACATAAAAGATAATTTCGGGAACTGAAAGCTAAGAGTATAATCTGCTTTGATTATATTTTCAGGGTTACTCAAAGAATTATCTTCACCAAACAAGCCGGAAGGAATGTCTACTGAAATAACTGTTGCACCTGTATGGTTTATTTTTCTGACAACCTCACCAGCAAGTCCTTCAACAGGTCGCGTGAGGCCTGATCCGAAAATAGCATCTATTATGACTTCTCCCTCTTTAATTTGGGGAAAATCATGTATTCCGTTTATCACATTAAAAGGCACATGCGTCTCATTAATCAGTCTTTCTTTTTTATTTTTCCAGACAGCTGATGTAGTTCCACCAATATCAACATAAAAGACTTTGGGTTTATATGAGTTGTTCGACATAATTCTGGCAAGTGTCAGGCCGTCTCCACCATTATTACCTGGTCCTGTGAACAGATAAACTGGTATAGTCACCGGAAACCTGTTTGCATACCAATCGAACAACTTTGAGGCAGCCCGTTCCATCAGATCTTCAGGACGCACAGGTTCATTAATGACAGTGTATTCATCTATTTTCTTTACTTCAGAACTCCGGAATATTTTCATGATTTCAAATACAATAAACTACAAAATTAATCTCTTCAGCCATTAATAAAAAAAGATTAATATATTTGTTCACTATCAGATATCAGTTCGTCCTGAAGAAGGTAATTATTACCTTACAGATCAGATATGTAACTGACCTGTTATTTATTTATAAACTAATACAATACTCAATGTTCAAGAATCATCCCAAAGGATTACTGGCCGCAGCGCTGGCAAATATGGGAGAGCGGTTTGGCTTCTATACGATGATGGCAATACTCGTGTTGTTTTTACAGGCCAAATTTGGATTAAGCGGTACTGATGCCGGCTTAATATATTCCATATTTTATTTTTCCATTTACATATTGGCTTTTGCCGGCGGATTGATTGCTGACCGCACAAGAAAATACAAAACCACTATTCTTGCCGGTCTCATTATTATGGCGACAGGTTATCTGATAATAGCCTTTCCCACTCCTACTCCTGTTCCGAATAAAACATTATTCCTCATTCTTTCATGTTTTGGCCTTTTGACTATTGCCTTTGGAAATGGTATGTTTAAAGGCAACCTTCAAGCTGTTGTGGGACAAATGTATGACAATGAAACTTATGGAAAAATGAGAGATTCTGGTTTTTCCATTTTTTATATGTTCATTAATGTAGGAGCACTTTTTGCTCCGCTTATTGCTATTGCAATAAGGAATATATGGCTTGCCAGGTTTGGATTTGAATACAATGCAACACTCCCGGAATTATGTCATTCACATCTTTCCGGAACATTAACTCCGGAAGCAGGGGAAAGACTTGCCATGCTTGCTGAACGAGTTTCAGGAGCTCCTCTCACAGATATTACTGCTTTCGCCAATAGTTATCTTGACGTCTTTACCAAAGGTTTCCATTATGCCTTTGGAGTATCGGTGTTGGCAATGCTTATTTCTCTTGCTGTATATGTTTTTAACAAAAACAGAATGCCAAATCCTGCACCGGCAATAGTTAAATCTGTTGACCCTTCTGCTGTTGAAATGGATTTGAAAGAGATACGTCAAAGGTTATATGCATTGTTTGCAGTTTTTGGAATAGTTATCTTCTTCTGGTTCTCTTTCCATCAAAATGGTCTTACTCTTACTTACTTTGCAAAAGACTACACAGACCTTAGTGGCATCAGTATCAATCTCGGTTTTGTAGTAATAGAAGGGGCTGAGATCTTCCAGTCTATCAATCCCCTCTTCATAGTCTTACTGACACCTGTCATAATGGCCATTTTCGGATACCTAAGGGCTCGCGACAAAGAACCTTCCACTCCAAGAAAAATTGCTATTGGTATGTTCATTGCAGCATTAGCCTATGTTGTAATGACACTGGGATCCCTGAATCTTCCGTTAAAACAGGAAGTAGACGCCATGGGTGGTCTTCCTGATGCACAACGCGTTACCCCCTTTCTGCTTATAGGTACTTACTTTATTCTGACCGTTGCTGAATTGTTTATAAGCCCACTGGGAATATCATTTGTTTCAAAAGTTGCACCACCTCAATTCCAGGGAATTATGCAGGGAGGATGGCTTGGCGCTACAGCAATAGGAAATCAGTTATTATTTATCGGAGCCGTACTATACGATAATGTTCCGATATGGCTTACATGGTCTGTTTTTGTTATTGCCTGTATGCTTTCAATGTTTACAATGTTATTTATGGTAAAATGGCTTGAAAGAGTCGCCAGATAACAGCATTCTGAAAAACAGAAATATTCTTTCATAAAATACGAAAGAACCTGTTCCGGCTGACAGATAGTTTTCACTATCAGAGCCAGCTCATCTGACAGCAACTTCCATGAATAATAAAGGAGGTTGTCATGCAATTGTTTATAAGGACACATTCTTGTTAAATATCATTACTAAACAGTGCATGTTACATATATTAATGTATGGAAATTGGTCATGTTATTAATAAAATATAGTCATGAAAGAAGTCTGTCTTGATTTTTATTACTTTTGCACCTTTAGTGAGGATGTCTTAAAAACAGACTTAATTACGATTCAGCCATTAATCTTTGATAGGGTATGCATGTCATCCTGTAATACTAACCATTAAAGATTTCCTGGCAAATTGTAAAGGGCATTTTAGACACTCTCATCCTGTAAAAACTCTTGAAAAATGAAAGTTTTAAAATTTGGAGGAACATCAATAGGCTCTCCTGATATGGTCCTCAAGGTAAAAGGCATCATAGAATCCCGGAAGCTCCCATGCGTTATTGTTGTTTCTGCTTTCGGCGGAGTTACTGACAAACTCTGCATGATCTCTGAACTTGCCTCTTCGGGTAATAATGAATACAAAACTCTTCTTGAAGAAATAAATGACAAACACAGGCAATTTGCCATAAAGCTTATCGGTGATAAAACTGTTCAGGAAAAGGTTCTTGAAGCTGTGGAAAGTATTTCGGATGAGCTACGGGAGACATGCAAAGGAATTTATTTACTCCGTGAGGTTACAAAGCATTCTTCTGATCAGGTTCTTGCCAGCGGCGAAAGGATATCATCCCTTATTGTAAGCAGTTTATTTCCTGAAGCTGAATATATTGATTCACGTGAAATTATAATAACTGATTCACGAAATCAATGCCCTCTTATTGATTTTAATAAGACTGAAAAGCTCATTAAGAAGAGAATATCAGGGGAAAAACAGCTTATTATTGTTCCTGGTTTCATAGGAAGCAACAATAAGGGAGAGACCACTACACTAGGCAGAGGAGGATCAGACTATACTGCTGCAATACTTGCTGCTGCTCTTAATGCCGAGGTACTGGAGATCTGGACTGATGTAGATGGTTTCATGACTGCTGACCCGAAGAAAGTTGAAAGAGCCTACACTATTGAAAGTCTGACATATTCGGAAGCCATGGAACTTTCGCATTTTGGTGCAAAAGTAGTTTATACTCCTACTCTTCGTCCTGTTTTCAAAGCCAATATCCCGGTAGCAATACATAATACTTTTAACCCGGAAGCCCCTGGAACAATCATAAGTCATAAATCTTCAGATAACAGTCGCAGTCCGATAAAAGGGATATCTTCGATTGATCATATTGATCTCATTACCCTACAGGGACCTGCCATGGTTGGAGTAACGGGCACTTCGTCGAGACTTTTTGGCGCACTGGCCAAAAATGAAATAAACATTATACTTATCACACAGGCGTCATCGGAATATTCCATCACATTTGCAGTGAAGCCGGAGGATTCAAATGCTGCTTTTGAAGCCATCAGTGATGAGTTCGAAAGGGAAATAAGACAAAACAGCGAGTTGAAGATTGCTGTGGAGAAAAATATGTCAATCATTGCGATTGTAGGAGAGAAAATGAAAAACACTCCGGGTATTTCAGCAACTCTCTTTAAATCTCTGGGGAGAAACGGCGTTAATGTTGTAGCTACTGCACAAGGGTCATCAGAGTTGAATATTTCTGTTGTCATAAAAAACAAGAACCTTAAAAAAGCCCTTAATGTAATCCACGATGGATTCTTCCTGTCTGCATACAATGAAATGAATATCTTTATTGCAGGGACAGGACTTGTAGGATCCAGCCTGATAAAGCAGCTTCAGCAACAGCACAAAATCCTTTTTTCAGATCATAACCTGAAAGTTAACCTGAAAGGAATAACCAATTCCAGCAGAATGCTTATAAGCTCAGGAGAATTATCTTTTGATTCTTGCAAAGAATCCCTAAAGGACGAAGGTGTAAAAGCTGATATCTCTACCTTTGTTCAGAATATAAAGAAAATGAATCTCAGAAATTCTGTTTTCATCGATTGTACAGCTGATGCCAGGGTCGCATCACAATATTCAGAACTGTTATCGGGTTATGTTTCAGTAGTAACAGCAAATAAAATAGCCTGTTCTTCTGCTTATGATTATTACCTGAGTTTGAAAAATATAGCTGGCGTAAAAGGAGTTCGCTTCATGTATGAGACTACTGTAGGTGCCGGTCTTCCGATTATCAAAACGATCAGTGACCTGATATTGAGTGGTGATAAAATTCATAAAATTGAAGCTGTACTGTCTGGTACGCTGAATTTTATCTTTAATGAGTTGAGCAGTGAATTGCCTCTTAGTAAAGCTATACGCAAAGCAAGAGAAAAAGGGTATTCAGAACCTGATCCCAGAATAGATCTCAGTGGTACAGATGTGGTAAGAAAAATCCTGATCCTGTCACGCGAGGCAGGTTATAAAATAGAACAAAAAGATGTTGAAGTCATCACATTCCTTCCGGATGAATGTTTTAAAGGTGATCTGAATGAGTTCTACAAAAATGTTGCCAGTTATGACGACGATTTTGAAAAACAAAGGAAAGATCTCGTTAAACAAAATAAAAAATGGAGATTCACTGCTACTTTGGAAAACGGAAAAGCCAAGGTTGGACTGATTGCTGTCGATCACGATCACCCTTCCTATAACCTGGAAGGAAGTAATAATATTGTCCTTCTCACTACCGAAAGATACAAAGAGCTGCCGATGGTCATCAAAGGATATGGAGCAGGTGCCGATGTCACAGCTGCAGGCGTTTTCGCAGACCTCATGAGAGTAATGAATGTATAATTTGTAAATAATAAACATACTGAAACATAAAGATCCTTGGGAAAAAATTCAATAAAATACTATTCAACGAACAGGGAAGCTCCAAAGGTTAGTTTTGGAGAAGCTCTCCTGAAAGGACTTGCACCGGACGGAGGCTTATATATGCCCGACATTATTCCTTCACTTAACAAAGCAGATATAGAGAATTTGTTTTCTCTTGATTATCCACATGTTGCATACCGGATACTAAATAGTTTTCTATCCGGTGAAATTGAGAGTGACAAATTACTTGAACTATGTCTTGATGCTTACAATTTTGATATACCGATTGAAAAAATCTTCGACAGGACATATATTCTGAGGCTGGATCAGGGGCCCACACTTTCTTTTAAGGATTTTGCTGCCAGAATGATGGCCAGACTTATGAGTTATTATATATCAATTGAAAACCGTCATTTTACTATACTAACAGCAACGTCAGGAGATACAGGGAGTGCTGTGGCAAATGCTTTCTACGGAATAGAAAATATAGATGTCATTGTATTATTCCCTGCTGAAGAAATAACTGATTATCAGCGTAAGCAAATGACAACTCTTAATAAAAACATAAATGCTGTTGCAATAAACGGAAAGTTCGATGATTGTCAGCGACTGGTCAAGAAGGCATTTCTCGATCAGTCTCTTTCAGAATGTTGCCTCTCATCTGCTAATTCAATAAATGTAGGCAGGTTGCTCCCTCAGTCGGTGTATTATTTCTATTCATGGTCAAGAATTGCAGCGAATACCGATGAAGCTGTTATTTTCAGTGTTCCTTCAGGTAACTACGGTAATCTTATGGGGGGAATACTTGCCAGAAACATGGGGTTGCCCGTTAAAAAATTCATCATATCTGCAAACGAAAATGATGAAGTGCCGAAATATTTGCAGAGTGGGATTTATAATATCATTGATCCGTCAATAAATTGTATCTCCAGTGCAATGAATGTTGGCCATCCCAGTAATATGGCAAGAATAATTGCTTTATATGGTGGAATGATGAACAGAGAAGGTGAAATAAAAGAGAGACCGGATTTTAACGGTATTATCAAAGATTTTGCAGGGTACAGCATCACAGATGAAGAGACACGAGAGACGATTGCAGCTTTTTATGAGAATTATGAACGTATAATTGAACCTCATGGGGCAGTAGCCTGGAGAGGAATGGAAATGTTCCGGGAGGAGTATGAATCATTTGAGACAGACAGCCCTCTTTACGTCTCTCTTGAAACAGCGCATCCCTCAAAATTCAGGGAAGAAATTGTAAAAATCCTGGGAATATCACCTGATATACCTGTTCAGCTGAGCAGAATTGAAAACATTGAAGAAAATTATACTGAACTTGAGAATGATTATAGTGAACTCAGGAACTTCATCCTTAAACACAAAAATAACACCAGATAAGTATGTATATTTTATGTTCTGATCTAGAAGGAGTATTTGTCCCGGAAATCTGGATAAACGTAGCTTTGGCTACGGGGATAGAAGAATTAAAGCTCACTACACGCGACATCAACAATTATGATGTACTGATGAAAGGAAGGCTTAACATTCTCCGGCAAAACAATCTTACTATTCACGATATTCAAAAAGTAATCAAAAATATTGATCCTTTGCCTGGTGCTGTGGATTTTATCTCCTGGGTCAAAAAAAGAACAGGGCTGATTATCGTATCGGATACTTTTATTGAGTTTGCTGATCCTTTAATGGAAAAACTGGGTCGTCCTACTCTTTTATGTAATTCTCTTACTATCGACAAAGACGGTAATATCATAAATTACAATCTACGGCAGAGCGATGGCAAAAGGAAAGTCACAGAAGCATTGCATAATCTTAACTATAAAGTTATTGCAGTAGGAGATTCGTATAACGATATATCCATGCTTCGAAAGGCAGAAGCAGGAATACTTTTCAGACCTCCTGAAAATGTGATAAAGGATAATAGTGATCTGCCGGTCACCAGAACTTATGAAGAGCTAAAGAAAATAATCTCATCAAAAGAGCATCTTTTACAATAAGGAAGACCATAATCTTTGATTTTTGTATATTTATCAATGATCATAGTTTTATATGGTTGTGCATCGTATTGTAATGATTTATTAAAAGATGAACAGTTTATTTTTAAGAAACAAATCCTTCCCAGTCTTAATGGCCTTATTAAGAATTATACTGGGATGGCATTTCTTGTATGAGGGTTTAATTAAGTTATTGAATCCTGACTGGTCAGCCAGATCTTATCTGGAAGGGTCGAGATGGATTTTTGGTGATCTGTTTCGCAGGATGGCCGAAAATGACATCATTTTACAAATTGTTGACTCATTGAATGCATGGGGACTGACACTCACCGGCTTTGCCCTTATGGTTGGTTTTTTTACCCGAATTGCTTCCTGGACAGGAATAGCTATGCTTCTGTTGTATTATTTAGCCTATCCACCTTTCGGTGGTTATGCCTACGGTGCCATCACTGATGGTAATTACCTGATAGTCAACAGAAACCTTATTGAAATTTTTTGCCTTCTTCTCATTGCTTTTTCCAGATCGGGGCAATTTCTGGGTCTGGACAGATTACTATTCGGCACTGATGATAAAAGATCTTGTGAATCAAAAGAAGAGGAGCATTTTTCTGCAGCGAACAGTACAAGAAGAGAATTACTGAAAGGTCTGGCAGGCTTACCCTTTCTGGCAGGTTTTGCAGGTGCTTTTCTGAAAAACACATCGGAACCTGGTGTTGATGCTGTTTCAAGTGCTACAATGCCAAGGGTTACCTATAAAAAAATTCCGGATCTGAAATATGAATTACCAAGAGGCAGAATAGGTGATTTGGAAATAAGTAAGCTGATCATGGGTTGTAATCTTATCAGCGGATATGCTCATTCCAGGGATCTCATATATGCAAACACCCTGTTCAAGGCCTATAATACTGACCAGAAGATTCTTGAAACATTTCATCTTGCAGAAATGGCTGGTATTAACACTGTTTTTCTCACTACACAGAACTATCCTCTTTTCAATAAGTATCTTAAACTTTATAATGGCAGGATGCAGTCAATATGCCAGACTGATCTCAGGGTAAGTGATTTTTACGGCGACATCAACAGAGCTATTGACGCAGGTGCTACAACTCTATATATACAAGGAGGTTATGCTGACCGTTACGTTAGGGATGGCAAGATTTCACAGATTGCAACTGCTGTTGAATATATAAAAAACAAAGGGTATCTCGCAGGTGTTGGCTGTCATGCTATTGAGGTCATCGAAGCATGTGAAAAAGAGAGAATCCCAAACGATTATTATGTCAAGACTTTTCACCACGACAACTACTGGTCAGCTCATCCTGTTGAAAACAGAGTACCATTCAGTGTAGACATTAAAAAATCAGTCGATCATAATATGATTCATGATAATATATTTGATCTTTTTCCTGAAAAGACAGCAGAAACAATGGCACAAGTAAAAAAGCCCTGGATAGCCTTTAAGGTACTGGCAGGTGGTGCTATTGCTCCTAAAGGGGGTTTCCGCTTTGCATTTGAAAACGGCGCGGATTTTATCTGTGTTGGTATGTTTGACTTTCAGATAATAGATGATGTAAATATTGCAGGTGAAATCCTGTCTCAGCCAGGTAAGCGAACAAGACCCTGGTATTCCTGATCAGCTATTTCAGAATGGCAGATGTATATTTATCTGCTATATCAGCCTGATCTTTCGCAAGATCTGAAATAACTACCATCATATCACCTTTCCAGGCAATAAAAATGTTACCGTTATAACCATCCGAAAAAGCATACTTGCCACTTTCTTTATTTCCTGTTTCTATCCCTGCTGAAGACAGATATTTACTGGCAGTTTCGTATGTTTCTCCGGCCGATCCGAATTTGAAAAGATAAACTCCGAAAACATCATTACCTGTCTGATAAAGTGCTTTGAATGCATTATTCAAAAACGAATGCCCCAGAACACTTTCTTTAACATAGTTCTCTTCATTTATTTTTTTTCCTTCATCAGGAAATAAAGAGAGTAATTCGGGCATTTCATCAGAACCGTCCAACATTGTTTCCACTCTTCGTGCCAGTGTCTCCACAGCATCAATAATTTTTGATTTATCTGAGAAAGTCCTTATTTTAACATAGTAATTACCTTTAAAGAAATTCACAGAACCTTCAGTCTTATACCCCTGAGCACCAATCTTCATGAAATCATAGGAAGTAGTCCTTTCAGAGGCATATATACCAAAAGCCGATATATGATCACTATGACGATAGACTTCAAGTTTAATTATATCTTTTCCTTTTTTATATTCCGCCACATGCAGATCAATGAATCCCAGTTCAAGATATCCGTTAGCAGCCCCGTTAATAAAATCCCATAATGTCTCTGCTGTGTAAACAGGATACTTTGTCAGCTTACGGAATCCTTTAAGCTCAGGTAACACAATTTCCTCAGCCAGCAGGCCGGAAGAATAGATTATTAACAGAACACTTATAAGAATTTTGTTTTTCATACAATTATTTAAATATTAATTCATTACCCCTATGAAATTTACATGAATTAAATAATCATTTCCTTACGTTACTATCTGTTCATGTTAGTTTCCTGTATCAGTATTTTATGTCAGGTATTTTTTCAGGCGAGGAAATCATAGGGTATATCTACAAGCCTGGTAATATCACTTATCTTGTCTTTTACAGCAAAATTTCTTGTACATTCCACTGTGCAAACATTACAATCGCTACATGGATTATTCTTGATTTCCATTTGGTTGAGCAAATCTTTTGCCATTGCCGGATTAGCATATCCGTATGCATACATATAGGCGCGCATAAGATAGGGTATATCAATGTTTTTAGGACATTCCTCAAGGCATTTTTTGCATCCTGAACACAACAAACCGGGCAGTGCATTTGATGCTACAAGATCGTTTTTTTCCTGGTCGGTAAGTGTAAGATCCTCCATCACCTTTGCATTTTCTTCCAGTTCATCAAAATTCGTCATTCCTGGAATTGTAGTATGAATATCGGGATTTGAGAGAACCCATTTCAGGGCAGCAGTTGTATTCATTCGTTGCTTCCTCTCTCTGTCCAGGAATCCACCACCTGCCATCGTTTTCATTGCTACAATACCTATCCCGGCTCCTGCGGCTTTTTTTATGGCACTTTGTAATTCAGAAAGATAAGACAGCCGGTAATTATATTGCGTCAGTATAACATCCCACACATCATAATTTGCTGCTGCATCAATCACCTCTGCTTCATTCCTGTGAGTAGAAAAACCTATAAATTTAATTCTTCCATCTTTTTTAAGCTTTTTAACCGTGTCAATAATCGGCTTATAATCAAACAACTCCGGATTAGTGACATCATGGACATACAGTATATCGACATAATCCAGTTTCAGTCGCGACATGCTTATATTGAAAAGTTCAAGGAATTTTTCAGGGGTTGTATCATTAGTGGGTTCGCCGTTCCGGCCCGTACCAGGTTTAACTTTTGTAGAGATTACGAATGAATCGCGGGGATAATCCTTAAAGAGGTTACCCAGCATAGTTTCGCTGTTTCCTCCCAGGTATCCATTGGCAGTATCAAATAATCTCATTCCTTTGTCGTGAGCTGCCCTGCATAAATTCGGGTTATCGGATCTCATGACTCCAAAGCTGACCACAGGTATTTTAAGTCCGGTTTTTCCAAGAGTTCTGTATATAATATTCCTGTCATCCGCAGCAATTGGTGATGCAGCAAATACAGGAGACACAGCCAATGCTCCCGCTCCGGCTATTCCTTTCCGTAGAAATCCTCTTCGCGATATATGTTTCATAATCTAAAGTTTTGTTTTTATCAGATTTAAAAAATGTATCCTACAAGTAAAAAAACTAAAAATAATTATTTATATTTTATCTCTGTGAGCAATATGTCTGCACAACTATTATTGAAGGTTTCTTATTCTCACCTCTATACCGGTGTCTTTAAGCAACTTAACCAGTTCGTTCGTATCCGTATTACTGTAATGATATGGGTATAGGATCTGTGGTTTAAAAGCAAGAGCTGCATCAGCAACCATTTCCGGAGTCATTGTATATGGCAGGTTCATAGGGAGAAAAGCTACATAGATATTTTTCAAAGCTTTCATTTCAGGTATATTCTCTGTGTCACCGGCAACATATATCCTTTTGTCACCAATTGTCAGGATATACCCGTTACCAACCCCCTTGGGATGAAAAGGCTGCCCTGGAGAACGCATATTTACAATATTATAGGCAGGAACAGCTTCAATAGTTATATCGATGATATTTTCCACATCGCCAGCTTTCATGGTTTTTGCTCCCTTTACACGAGAAGCTGCATTTAGATTAGCCATCACAATGGTTCCCGCTTTACTCAGATCTTCAATGAGTTCCGGATCAAGATGATCGGAATGTTCGTGAGTAACCAGAATCAGATCAGCCTTCTTAGAAATGTCATAATTTCCTATTGATCTCACCGGATCGATATAAATACGAAAATCGTTGACCTGAAACATCAGTGATCCATGGCCAATAAAATGCATCTCGACATCTCCTGCATCCGTACTGATTACATCAACAGCAGGAGGATCCTGGGGAAAAACCTGTGTTGCCATTGCAATAAAAATATAACTCAGTATCTTAATAATTATCATGACATAAAGATAAGCTTTTCTGCTCTTTAATCAAAAAAACCTCACAGCATAAAAAATAACTTCTTTATCACTCAGGAAAATAATATCGAAAACCCTCTAACTGACTCTGTCTGTATCTATATCCTGCAAAATAAGATAATTTGGCAATGTGTCAGGCAGTAAATATGTGATACTCGTCAAATTTCTTCGTCGTACCAGCGTTTTAAATATAAAAATTAATAACTTGGCGCAGGTATTTAGGTTACAGCGTTACTTTATTAACACTGATGGGTTCAGGTAAAGATAAACAAGCCGGATTACTTATTTTTCTTCTTGGTTTATCGCTATATGTAAATTGCCAGCCAGCAGCAAATCACAGGTTTCATTTTGAAGGCAACCAGGCGGTTAACCAGATAAGACCTTCTATTAATTCTATTAAGGTCAACTATTCGATATCTGATCTGGATATGGAAGTATTATCAAATGAACGAGGAAAGTACTTTCGTATCAGTATACCAGGGCATGTTCCAACTACAGCAATTGGCAAACCTGAATTACCTGTATTTTCACGTCTGATTACCATTCCTGATAATTTCTCCTTTAAAATAAATATTACTGAAATAAGGTCAAAAACCATTGTCCCCCGCAAAAGTAATATTGAAGGCATCCTTTACCCTGCACAGGAAGGAGATACTAAAACTCTCCGGGATAAAAAACCATTCATAATTGATGAAACGACATATACTACCCCGGGCTTGCTTAACCAGGATACGGTAAGGATAGAACCAGCAGGCAGGGTAAGAGGAAAAAATCTGGCAAATCTTATGGTGTTTCCGATAAGATATGATCCCCGGAAAAATCTCCTGGAGGTCATTACCTCTATGGAAATAGAAATCATCTTTACCGGCCCGGAACAATATTTACCTGAAACTATTGCTTTCAGTGGAATTTTAAGTAAAGGCTTATCAAATTATTACCAGTCAGATTTTATCACTGGATATTCTGACCAGCCTGTGAGGATGATAATACTTACCGATACTTCATTCTCACAGTCACTTGATCCACTGATCAGATGGAAAAGACAAAAAGGATTTGATCTTGAAATCATATACAGAGGTTCAGAATATGCAGGTGTCAGTTTTAGTGAGATAAAAACCACAATCTCAGATATCTATAATTCCTCAGGCGAAAACCCTCCGCCTGATTATCTGTTAATAATAGGAGATGTATCAGTAATACCTCTGTCAGAAGGAACAACAAATATCACAGATCTTTATTATGCCGAATTCGATGGTAATGGTGATTACATTCCGGAAATGTTCGTGGGAAGGCTTCCGGTAAAAGACACATCAGAGTTAAGATCTGTTGTTAAGAAAATTATACAATACGAAAAATTTGAATTTGCCGACACAAATAACTTTTATTCCAATAGTCTGGCAACAACAGGTTACGATGCCAGTTATGCAACCTTTATGAACGGGCAGGTAAGATATGCGGTAACTAATTACCTTACACCAGAAAACAATATAAATGAATACCATTTTTATTATCCCCAAAACGAACAGGAACATAAAGATTCTGTAATAAAAATAATAAACAAGGGTATATCATTCATGAATTACTCGGGCCACGGTTCGCCTACCGGGTGGTTACATATTGGCATTGACACATCAGATGTCTCAAAACTCACTAATAATAATATGTATCCCTTTGTTGTAAGTAATTCCTGCTTTACCTCCAGGTATAATATGGCTTCGTTGGGCAACCGGATGGTTATTTCAAATGATAAAGGGGCTATTGGATTTATTGGTTGTTCAAGTGATTCATATTGGTTTGAGGATTTTTACTGGTCAGTTGGTGTAGGAACGCCTTCAGAAAATCCGACATACGAAACAACAGGTCCTGGTTTTTATGACCGCATGTTTCATACCAACGGAGAAAAAGCATCTGACTGGTATTTTACAATGGGCCAGGTTAATTATGCAGGAAATCTTGCCGTTACTTCAAGCACAAGTTCAAGAAAAAAATATTACTGGGAAACATATAATCTGGTCGGTGACCCAAGTCTGATACCATTCATTGGTACTCCCGGACAGTTTTCTATCACATTGCCAGACCGTTTACCTGAAGATATTACTTCCTGGTCATTCATTGCAGAACCATTTTCGTATATAGCGGTCTCCTGTTTTGATACTCTGTGGGATGCATCACATGCAAGTCCCTCAGGTTCCGTAACTCTTGACCTTCCTGCTGATAAAGGAGATTCTTGTATGATAGTTATTACAGGACAGAATAAAAAACCTTTTACGAAGACTATATATTTTTCAGAAATAAATGAGGAATTCATAAGTCTCACAAATACAGAGATCAATGATGTGAAGGGAAATAATGATGGTAATGCAGATTATGGGGAATCGGTTTATCTGAATCTCACTATAAAAAATTTCGGAGCAACGGATGCAACCAATCTGACTGCCCGCATAACTTCAGCATCAGAATGGGCCAATATAATCAACGGCACTGCTGTTATCGGGACACTAGGGGCAGGAAATGAAATTTCTGTCAGCGACATTCTTGAATTTCAGGTCACTGAAGAAATTCCGGACAATGGTCTAATAACATTTGATCTTATTCTGGAAGATAACTATACTGAAAAAACATACAAGATTGATATAGAAACACATGCTCCTGTTCTTGACATATTAAGCTGTATCATCAATGATACAGAAACAGGGAACGGAGATTTCATTGCTGATGCCGGAGAGACCTTCAAACTTGTTTTCAGGGTGCGCAATAACGGCAGCAGTCATATTTCAGGAGATTTGGTTATCAGCAGCTCTGACGCCGGTTTTACAATACTTGAACCAACCAAAAATTCAGGTGATCTTCTTCCCGGTGAAATATCCGATGTAGCTATTCTTGTCAGATTATCTTCCTTTATCAATTACGGAACAACTATATCTGTTGATGCTTCTCTGGACTGTGATCCATACTTTTCCGACAAAAGATTTTCTTTCAGAACAGGACGTTTAAGAGAATCTTTTGAATTAGAATCTTTTACCCTGTTCCCATGGATCAATATCAGTTCAGTTCCATGGATAATAACTGAATCAGGCACTGTTGACGGAATAATAGCTGCCAGGTCGGGAATGATTTCTCATAACAACTCCTCATCACTGATAATGAAAACATGGTACCAAATGGATGATTCTCTTAGCTTTTACTATAAGGTTTCTTCCGAAAAGAATTGTGATCATCTCATCTTTAAACTGAATGATGAAGAGGTGTTCCGTAAATCAGGAGAGACAGGATGGGAGAAAAAAACCATTGGTATACCTTCAGGCTTTAATAAGCTGGAATGGGTTTATAATAAGGATATTTCAATATCAGAAGGAAATGATAATGCAATGATAGACATGATAGACTTTGCAAAGACAAGCACAGTACAATATATTGAAAAAGACTTAATTACAGGGAAAATAGTATCTCCTGCCCGGAAAGATAATTTAGGACGGGAAAATGTTACAGTCAAAGTACTGAATATTGGTCCTGATACTATAAATGGGTTTAATCTTGCATACAGGCTCAATGACGGACCTGCTGTTGAACAGCATTTCAATGAAATTCTTTATCCTTCATTTGATTCCATATCTGTCACTTTCAATACTATGGTAAATATGTCCAGATATGGAAAATATAATATAGTTGTATATTCATACAATAATAATGATCAGAACTTCCTGAATGATACTTTATCGGTGGTTATTGAGAACAATGTTGCTGACGAAGCGCTCATTGCTTATCCCAATCCTTTCCGTGATGAACTTAATCTGGTGATCAATTCCGAAATTGATGATATTGTCCGGATAAGTCTTTTCAATTCAATGGGTAAAACTATCCATGAAATGGAATTACCTGTTACTTCCGGTATGAATGAGACAATTATCAGAAACAGAAGGCTCGTTCCGGGTATTTACTATCTCAGACTGACAATTCAGGGAAAATCAATAACTATCCCGGTAATAAATATGAGAAAATAAAGTTTATGTTTTTCCGCAATTTTAATACCAGTTACTGATATGAAACAAAATACACCAGACAGGGAATCAGCATTAGAATTATTAAAGAAATACAACAAATCCGAAAGTCTTTTAAAGCATGCTTTTGCAGTGGAAGGTGTGATGAGATATATGGCAGGGAAGCATGGAGAAGATAAAGAAAAATGGGGTTTGATAGGTTTGATACATGATCTGGACTATGAAAAATATCCTGATCAGCACTGTGCTATGACAAAAAAAATTCTTGAGGAAAACAAATGGCCGGAAGAATATATCCGGGCTGTCATGAGTCATGGATGGGGTATTGTGACTGATGTTGAACCTGTTACTTTGCTTGAAAAAACATTGTATGCCATAGATGAGTTGACGGGTCTTGTTGTTACCAGTGCTTTGGTCAGGCCATCCAGGAGTGTAATGGACCTTGAAGTAAGGTCGGTTAAGAAAAAATGGAACGACAAGAGGTTTGCAGCTGGTGTTGATCGCTCAGTAATAGAAAAAGGGGCTTCCATGCTGGGTGTAAGTCTTGATGAATTGATCCAGGATTGCATAATGGGAATGAGGGAAGTTGCAGAAGAAACAGGTCTGAAATAAAAAAAATTCTTTTTCCCCTGTTCTGTGCTGTTATCATAGCCTTAAAAGACAACCAAAAGATATCCGGATTACTGAAGTATATATATCAGTAATACTAACCACTCACCCTTAATCGTTTAAAACGCAGTAGGCCGAATATATATAATTTATGTTTTTTCGTTCAACAGATAAGAAATAGAAACTGCAGGTATTCAGACTAGTCAGTTTATAATTCTTTTATTTTTATATTTCTATACCAGACCTCAAAACCATGATCCTGCAGACCTATATGGCCTTCTTTGGGAAGATTAACAAACCATTCCCAGTCTTTAAATTTAGAGTTGGCACACAGTTGTCTCCACTCATCGGTTCCTATGGTAAAAGAAACAACATTTTCGCCATTCTGTCGGAAGACAACATTTCCCTGGTCAACTCTTATCACCACCTGATTCCATTCTCCAACAGGTTTGGCGTTTTGCGGTACTGCGGGTATCATATCGTATAATGAACCTGCCTGCCTGTTCCCATCAACACCCATCTTTGCATCAGGATGCTTTACATTATCCAGAACCTGCATTTCCGGAGCAGTCATATATATTGGCGTTTCAGGAATTTCGCGGGCAAAGATAAAGATCCCGCTGTTTCCACCCTCTGATATCTTCCACTCAAGCGATAATTCAAAATTACTATATTTCTTTTCTGTAATAATGTCTGTATTTGTCATATTCCCGTTCCCGATTCCGCGACAATGAAAACAACCATCCACAATTTCCCAATAGGCATTGGGAAAAGCCGGAGCATTATAGCCTCTCCATCCTGAAGCTGTTGTGCCATCAAAAAGAGAAACCCAGCCATTATTATCATTAGCTGCTGCTTCTTTTGGAGCATTTCCCCCGGATCCGCAAGAATTAAGCAATCCCAGGATCATTAATAAGAATATTAAATTTTTTACCGTATTCATAATTACTTATTTTTTTGTTATTTGAGGAATACTAAACATATATTATTTTAATTGGCATCCATGAAGCCTTTAAGCCTCCTATTCAATAAACCACATAACATTTATGCCGGCATATCAGGCAGTGACCATCCCTCTCTGTATGTATGCCGGATCATTTCGTTCGCAAAAGCCTTTGCATTAATTGTAATATTTGGTCTGTCAAATTTAGGATCTCCATCAATAATTGTAAAATTATCTGACAAAGTGAGTCTTACATTATCAGAATCGCTGATATTTGTGAACTCCATTTTTTCTCCGTCCCAGTGCAGTTCCTTATTTAGTCCCTGTAATCTCACTGCCAGCACTCCCATAACAACCATTTCGTTGAAGGGTCCTGCTTCCGAAAAGTCTGATTTGGCAGGTATTCTGTTTTCAGGGTTTTCTTTACACGCACGAACCCAGTCCATTTCATGACTTAGTTCCACCCTTCTTTCTGTTTGCGGGACTGATGGGACACGTCCGGACAATAGCCAGGGGTCACGGCCGTAGCAACCGCACACCAGTGTATCTTTTGAACCATGGAACAACACACCTCCCCCATTGTTATTCATATCTTTTCCGGAAGGCCAGCCTTCTGGTTTTAATGGTTGCAGTCCTCCGTCATACCATACCACTTCAAGCTCAGGATATTTAATCTTTGAGCCTCTTGGAGCAACTCTTTCGGGGTAAGTAAGCTTAACCATCTGGGCATTAGGAGCGCAATCAGTCAACAGTAAAGTTGAGCTACCCTGAGCTTTTACAGGATACTGTAAACGCATACTTTCAAAAACTGGATGAAGTATGTGGCAGGCCATGTCGCCCAGGGCTCCGGTTCCAAAATCCCACCATCCGCGCCAGTTCCAGGGAGTATATAAACTATTGTAAGGACGCATTTTTGCAGGACCGACAAAGAGATCCCAGTCAAGAGTGTCGGGAACCCATTCTCCTTTTGGTACATTCAAGCCCTGGGGCCATATTGGACGATCAGTGAATGATTCTATTTTTCTTACCTCACCTATCTCTCCATTCTGTATCCATTCTTTAATCAGGTTAACACCTTCTCCGGAAGCACCCTGGTTACCCATTTGGGTAGCGACCCTGTGCTTTTTAGCAAGACGCGTCAGTAATCGTGATTCATATACAGTGTGAGTCAATGGCTTCTGAACAAAGACATGTTTCCCCATTGTCATAGCTGTAGCTGCTATTATCGCATGAGTATGATCGGCAGTAGCAACAATAACAGCATCAATCGAACTGCCCATCTCATCAAACATTTTCCGCCAGTCCCAATAAGCCCTGGCGCCAGGATTTTCTTCAAAAACATGTTTGGAATAAGCCCAGTCAACATCACATAATGCAACAATGTTTTCTGTTTCTCTTACTGCTTTAAGGTTTGAATTACCCATCCCCCCTATTCCGACAACAGCAATATTCAGTCTATCACCCGGAGCCTTTTTTCCTAAACCACTTACCACAGACCCGGGCAGAATAGTAAACCCGGCAGCCAAAGCACCAGCGGTTCCAATAAATGAACGACGTGAAACTTTCTTAGATTTATTTTCCATTTCAGGTAGATTTATCTGGTAATATCTTATAAATTTAAGAAAATCATTTCTATTACTGCCTTAATCCCCGGATAAAAAATTCATATCTTGCCGGACAGAATGATCACAGCTTTAACTGAACTATAATATGGAGAAAACTATTATCTTCCTTGATCCGAAAGAAAACCCATTGACAATAAGGATTATCCAGATCATTTTTGGTTTTACGTGCACAGGAATATCAGTTTTCTGGATTATTTACAACCTTAAAGCCTCAGATGCTGACCAAACATTATGGATAACCTCATTATTGCTATTCGGTTTTGGTTTTTACCAGATATTATCGGGAATGGGAAAAACAAAAAAGTTTATTGAAATACATAATGGTAAAATAATACTTAAAAAAAGCTCTCTTCTTCCTAAATGTATTATGAATCACACTGAACTTAAGAAGATTGAGTCATATCCCCTTAACATCAATTTTTATACCGGTAACAGAAGAAAAACAGTGCTTCGTTTTGGCATCACCTATACAGAGATAATCAAGACAGTTAAAGACAGGATAGAGGAATTTGCAGCTAGTAATAATATTCCTTACGAAATAAAAGAAGAAGACTTTTAATTACCTGTTTAATAACAATATACCTTTTAACAGATATTAGTAATTTCAAGTAAAAGATGTCCTGTTCTGTGCAGTTCTTAAACCAACAAAGTACACTCTTTTACTCCACTCAGATTTCAGAATGACAGTGAAACAGTAGTTGAGCGAAGTAGAAACATCTATATGAGTGTTGACTGAACCGGCACAGGACACAAAGGATTTGGAAGTCGGAAAGGCAGGAGTGTAATAATTTTTTTCGTAATTATATCCTTTCTGATCTGAATATCTCCATACTTTCCTCAGCTTTAACAATATACAGCCTCCTCAATTCTGAGATCAGAGGTATATTAACCTTAAATGGAGTAGTGTCTACAACATAAAAAGGCAAGACCATCGGAGAAGTTCCTGTCATAAACACTGCGTCATAAGAGGTAATTTCATCAACATGAACACATTCCTGTCTTATACTGATATTATTTTCCTTACAAATATCCAGAATATATTTCCGGGTTATTCCATTTAAAATAAGACCATCAGGGGCTGTAACAAGTGTATCATCTTTCAGAAAGAAAATATTCGACCTGCTGCCTTCTGTAATCTCTTCTTTCTCGTTTACCAGCAGGGCTTCATAAGCACTTTCAATTATCAGTTTATGAAAAATTGAAGATCGTAATTTATGATTTATGACTTTTGCCTCAGGATCTTTTCTTTCAGCATTGAATAAGATAGCTTTCACACCATCCTGATATTGCTTTTCTGTAGGATAAACAGGTTCAATAAAATACACGAGGTAATTAAGATTATCCCCGTTATAATTAAATACTATTTTCAGGTTCAGTTCTTTTTTCTTTTCACTCTTTGCAAGTTGTATAATATCCTTTTTGAGAGTGTAATAATCAGCCAGCATATCTTTCATTTGCATCCTCACACTTTGAGCCAGCCTTTCCATATGATCATGAAAGAATACCGGAATGCCTTTTATCATTCTTATCACTTCGTATATTGAGTCTCCGTCATATACAAGTGAATTATCAAAAAAATCAGAATTCTCTGTTTTTCCGTTTAAGATGTATTTTTTGCCGTAACACTCAGTCATAATTTTAGTATTTAAAACAAAAGTACTAACAAATAAAATCTCTGCGCACTTTTCTGATTATATTCGCAACAGAAGAATACCCAGGATCTATACTGAATTGTATGCAATAATTGACATTGAGACTACAGGTGGCAGCGCCAGGGCAGAAAGAATAACAGAAATAGCCATTTACCTTCATGATGGACACAATATCACAGGTGAATTTATTTCGCTCGTTAATCCTGAAAGAAATATTCCGTATTTCATAACAAATCTTACCGGCATTACTAATGAGATGGTTGAAGAAGCGCCGAAGTTTTACGAGATTGCCCGCACTATTGTAGAGCTCACTGAAGGGAGAATAATTGTAGCCCATAATGCCAGATTCGATTATTCATTCATAAGGCAGGAGTTTAAATCGCTGGGATATAATTTTCAACGGAGAACAATTGATACTGTAGCCCTAAGCAGAAAACTTCTTCCCGGATACAGTTCATACAGTCTTGGTAATATCTGTAACAATCTCAATATTGACATCAAAGGAAGGCACAGAGCTGCAGGAGATGCCTTGGCAACAGTAAAGCTATTCGAAATGCTTCTTGAAAAAGACAGAGAAATAAACGGAAGATGTTCATATCTTATCAGAGATACAAAAATATCCAAACTAAACCCCAGTCTCGATCACTCTAAAATTGAAAACATACCTGACCAGCCCGGCATCTACTATTTTTATAATGCAGAAGGTGATCTGATTTATATTGGTAAAAGCAGGAGACTGCATAAAAGGATCGAAAGTCATCTCTCAAATAACAGCACGGGAAAAGCTATGGAGATGAGGGATAACATAGCTGATATTGACTGGGAACTGACAGGCAGTGAACTCATTGCCCTCTTAAGGGAGTCTGCTGAAATAAAAGAGAACAAACCTCTTTATAACAGGGCACAAAGAAGGTCTGGATTTCACTGGGGTATTTATTCTTTTACCGACGAGAATGGATATATCAATTTTCGTTATGCCCCAACAGGATCTGACGAAATTCCTCTTTCAGTCTTTTCATCAAAAGAAACAGCCAGAGCTAAATTGAATTCACTTGTTGAATCATATTGTCTGTGTCAGAAGCTTTGCGGTTTGTATGAAGGAGGAAAGGGCCCCTGTTTCCATCATCAGGTGGGTATATGTAAGGGTGCATGTTGTGGACAGGAAGAAGTCTCAGAATACAATAAACGGGCAACAAAAGCTTCAGCGGAATTCATTTTTGACACTAATAATTTTTTTATTATTGACAAAGGCAGACATAAAGAAGAAAGAAGTGCGGTGAAGATAATGAACGGAAAATATACCGGCTATGGTTACTTCGACATAAATAACCTTGGCTTTGGTCTCTCGGCCATTCATGAATGTATCAGGCCGGGAAAAGATAATCGTGATATACAATCTATACTGAAAACATATCTGAAAAGAAACCGTATTGAAAAAATTTTATATTTCTGAATAAGGAGAAAAGTACCTCTGAAAACATTTCTATAGATCGTAAAACATTGATATTATCATATTGATATTTTTTTAAATAATCATACTTTTGACCATATTAACGTTCACATCAAGAATATGGCTCTCTTTACGCGGACAACCAAGAATCTGATCCTGAAAATCGATGAGTTTTTCGATAATATTGAAATCGGGCTGCTCGTTTTCAGGGAAGGCATCAAATCGTATCTTGAAAAGGATCATGAGGTTTTTTTAAGACACATTCAGAAGCTTGAAACTTTGGAAAGCAATGCTGATAAGCTTCAGAGGTTAATAGAAAATGAAATGATTACACATTCCATATTGCCTCAGCACCGTGAAGAAGTAGTTACGCTCATTGATGCTCTTGACGAAATAATGGATGTCCTTAAAAAATCATTGGATGAATTCAACATTGAATTACCCCAAATTCCGGAATCTCTTAATAAACGGTTTATTAATCTTACCGATGCATCTATTTCTGCAGCTGAAGAGCTTATACCTGCTGCAAGGGCCTATTTCAGAGCTCCCTATACAGTAAGGGAAAAGCTCTTAAAAGTTTATTATTTTGAAAGTGAGACTGATAAAATATCGCGAAGTATCAAGACAACTATTTTTCACAATATGAATGATCTGGATCTTGCGACCAAAGCTCATCTCAGATACATTATCCATCATGTTGAGAATATCTCTGATCTGGCTCAGAAAGCAGCTGACCGTCTTTCAGTAATGTCAATTAAACTGGATATGTAATTATTGCTGATGATACTCTTTTTTTTAACAAGTGGTCTTTTTCTTGGCTGGTCTCTTGGAGCGAATGATGCTTCCAATGTATTTGGGTCAGCAGTCGGATCGCGAATGATATCTTTCCGGAAAGCTGCAATAATTTCCTCTATTGCCGTCATTCTTGGTGCTGTAATACAAGGTTCGGGAGCATCTCAGACTCTGGGTGATCTGGGAGCAGTAAATGCGTTGGGAGGTTCTTTTACTGTTGCCCTAGCAGCAGCTGTTACAGTTCTTGCAATGACAAGGTTTTCTCTTCCTGTTTCAACAACACAGGCCATAGTGGGAGCTATTATAGGTTGGAATTTCTTCACGGGCAACAAAACTGATTCAGCCACTCTAATAAAGATCGTTTCAACCTGGGTAACCGGACCTGTAATAGGTGCTTTGTTTGCCATTATCCTTTTCCGGCTGATCAGCCTGCTGAAAAAGAAATCACATATTCATCTTATCAGATTTGAATCCCGTATACGTACAGGTCTTCTACTGGCAGGGGCATTTGGAGCCTATAGCCTGGGAGCCAATAATATAGCTAATGTTATGGGCGTATTTGTTCCTGCATTCAACCTACAGGAACTTGATCTGGGATTTTTTTCGCTTTCTTCAAACCAGCAACTGTTCCTTTTTGGAGGGATTGCAATAGCATCCGGGATTATAAGCTATTCAAAAAGAGTTATGCAGACTGTCGGTGCAAATATTATGCAATTATCTGCAGAAGCAGCATTGGTTGTTGTTCTTGCTCATTCACTTGTACTTTTTATTTTTTCATCAAGCACCCTGTCGGAAATACTTACAAAAGCAGGGCTCCCGGCAATACCTATGGTTCCGGTTTCAAGCACACAGGTAATTATGGGCTGCATCATTGGTATAGGACTTTACAGAGGTGTCCGTAATATTAATTTCAGACTGGCGGGAGAAATCGCACTGGGATGGATAATAACTCCAGTCATTTCAGGTCTGATAAGCTTTTTCTCCCTGTTTTTTGTAAAGAATATTTTCAGTATTAATGTCGGAAATAAAGTACAGGATCATATCGTTTCAGATAATATACAAATAATTGCAGATGAAGATATATCTTTGATATTCAGAAATCTTTTATCAGGTATTATTGTAATTCTAATTGTAGCACTTATTTTATACATACTTCTGGAGAATAAGAAAGCCCGTGATATAAAACGATCAGATGAGAAATTTTGGCATAGTATCAAATGAAATATAGTTCTATCTGTTGTTCAGACAATTATCACTTGTATAAAATATTATAATTATGATAAAAAAAGCAGTAATTATGGTGTTAATGCTACCGGTCATGTTTACAGTCTATTCTCAGGACAGGATAACCGGACATGATTTCGCAAGCAGGTCAGAGGTCATAGCCATGAACGGTATGGCTTGTACCAGTCAGCCTCTTGCCACCCAGGTAGCTTTGGATATACTAAAAAGAGGAGGAAATGCAATTGATGCAGCTATAGCCGCCAATGCCGTTCTGGGTGTTGTTGAGCCTACCGGATGTGGTATTGGAGGTGATCTTTTTGCCTTGATATGGAGTGCTGAAAAAGAAAAACTGTATGGTCTTAATGCCAGCGGACGATCACCGAGATCCCTTAAACTGGAATATTTCAAAGAGAATGGTTATGATTTTGTTCCGCCTTACGGACCATTGCCTGTATCTGTACCCGGATGTGTCGACGGATGGTACGAGATGCATGAAATGTTTGGCAGATTACCGATGAAAGATATTTTGCAACCTGCAATAAACTATGCCAGAGAAGGCTTCCCTGTTACTGAACTGATAGCATTCTATCTTGATGCAGGGACAAGAAGACTGATGGAGTATCCCAATATCAAGGAAGTTTATATGCCGGGAGGAAGAAGTCCATCCAAAGGAGAGGTCTTTCGTAACCCTCTGCTGGCAAACACACTGGAAAAAATAGTAATAGGAGGAAGAAATGAGTTTTACCGGGGAAGTATTGCGCGAACTGTTGCTGCCTTCATGAAAGAGCAGGGTGGTTTCCTGACATACGACGACATGGCCAGGCATCATTCAGAATGGGTAGAACCGGTTAGTACCTCATACAGAGGATATGATATCTGGGAATTACCTCCTAACGGACAGGGAGTTGCCGCTCTCCAGATACTTAATATTCTTGAAGGATATGATATTACTGATATGGGATTCGGATCTGCAGAATACATACATCACTTCACTGAAGCAAAAAAACTGGCTTTTGAAGATCGGGCAAAGTATTATGCCGATCCTTTATTTACAAAAGTTCCGGTATCACAATTATTATCAAAACAATATGCTGCAGAAAGACGCAAGCTCATCCGGTCTGACAGAGCTGGAAGAGTATATGATGCCGGAAAAATTGAAGCTGGCAACACTATTTATCTTACAGTTGCCGACAGCCAGGGGAATATGGTTTCACTTATACAGAGCAATTACAGAGGTATGGGATCGGGAATGTGTCCTACAGGGCTGGGATTTGTATTACAGGACAGAGGCGAAATGTTCAGCCTTGCTCCCGGACATGCAAACGAATATGCCCCCGGAAAAAGACCTTTTCACACAATAATTCCCGCTTTCATAACCAGGGATAATAAACCATGGATAAGCTTTGGAGTTATGGGCGGCGATATGCAACCTCAGGGACATGCACAGATAATTATCAATCTCATCGATTTTAAAATGAATCTTCAGGAAGCCGGAGATGCCCCGAGGATATACCATAGCGGCTCCTCAGAACCAACAGGACAACACATGACTGACGGTGGTCTGCTGCATCTGGAAAGTGGTTTCAGAACTGAAGTATTACAAAAATTAATGTCTATGGGACATACTATCCAATGGAATCTGGGAGGCTATGGAGGATATCAGGCAATCATGCGGGATGATAAAAATAAAGTGTGGTACGGAGCCTCAGAATCGAGAAAAGACGGACAGGCTGCAGGATATTAAACCATTGTATAAGGAATTATCACACAAACAGCTGTCTCACAACTTCTTTTGATTTTTTTCAATCAGTCCGGGCAATAATATCTTCATAAAAGCTGTAAAGCTTCTTGCTTTCATTTTCCCAGTTAAATTTTTCTGAGGCAATACGGGCATTTTGTTTCAGGTCATTCAATAACTGCCGGTCGTCCCTTAATCTCATTATACCCCTGCTTATTTCTTCAGGTGTAATAGTATCAAGAACAATTCCGCATCTGTTGTCTTCCACCATCTTTTTTACTTCCGGCAAGGCACTGGCAATAACAGCTATTCCTGCCGAGATATATTCAAACAACTTGTTAGGTAAACTGTAATAATAATTGAGATTGGTATCCTTATCAATGCTAATTCCTACATCTGCAACCTTTGTATATCTCATCATATTTTCCCATGACAATTTTGGGACAAAGATCACCTTGTCGGATATATTGTTTTCCATGACTTTCTGTTTCATCACATCCAGGATATCACCGGACCCTACAACCAACAAAGTTACTCCCGGTGTGATACAGATGGCATCAATCAGTTCTTCTCCTCCCCTGTCAATATTTAATCCGCTACCCTGCAAAATCAGGATCAGATCCTCCGGTTTTATTCCCAGTTCGTAACGGGAGTATCCTGCAACTGATCCTGAATTCCTGGCCAGGTTGCGAATAACGACAGAACTTATATCATATTCCGACTTGTATTTTTCAGCTATTGAATCACTCACAGTGATAACATATTTAAGCCGGGGAAGTATCCAACGCTCAATGGATTTCCAAATCTTCCTGATAAAAGGACGATTGACAAGTTCCTGGACACCGGTAAAGTATTCATGAGAATCAAAGACGATAGGTTTTTTTTTCAATTGCGAGACCAGGAAATTTGGAAGAAGGGTATCAAGATCATTGGCAACAAGAATATCATATTTATTAAAAAGCAGATAAAAAAACAGACGTAAATTAAAAGAGGCATAAAAAAGAAAGCCTTTTTTGAAAAGCATTGTAAATCTTTTTGTTTTGAAAGGAACTAAGTCTTTTCTGCAACAATCGCCAAGCCTCCTTCCTGTTATTGTAACATTACAACCCATTTCACGTACAGTATCTGCCATTTTCATAACCCTCTGATCGAAACAGATACAATTAGTTACCGAGAAAACTATTGCCTTTCTATTTTTACCTTCTTGTGACACATAGTAAAAGTAGATAAAACCTTTGTATAATTTTCAGGAAAAGGATCACAGTTTATACTTATAAAACGTGTATTTATCAATTCCTGTTCTCAGAAAATCATACTCCCCTTATTTAATTTTTCTACTTTTACATAAAAAAGCAGATGTGGATATACCGAAATATTTCACTCAGAAATTACAACACTCTGGGGCTGGATTATCTTACTGATTATCTTGTAAAAATAAGAACAGAAAAAGAGGCTGTCGATTTTTTCAGTAAAGGCAATACATGGATAAAACCCGTTAAAATTATTGGGCAGGGCAGCAATATCCTTTTCACAGAAAATTATAAAGGGACTATCCTTTGTATAGGTCTTGGCGGTATCAGAAAAGAAAAAATCAAAGGGAACGAAATTATAATATCGGCTGCTGCCGGTGTATTGTGGGATAAGCTTGTCGAATGGACTGTTTCGAAGGGTTTATGGGGTCTGGAGAATCTCTCTCTCATCCCAGGACAGACAGGAGCTGCAGCTGTTCAAAATATTGGAGCATACGGAGCAGAAATAAAGGATTCAATTATCAGAATTAAAACCGTTTCTGCAATTGACGGATCAATAAAGTATTTCGACAGGGATGAATGCCGCTTTGGGTACAGAAAATCGATCTTCAAGACATCAGAAAAAGGCAAATATCTTGTCACAAGAGTATATTTCAGATTATCAACAGTACCCGTTGTGAGACTTGAATATGGTTCACTAAAAAATGAACTCAAAAAAAGTTTTAAACCCGACCCCTCAATTGTAAGAAAAGCTGTTATCCGCATAAGGAGAAATAAGCTACCTGATCATGAATTGATTGGCAATGCAGGGAGCTTCTTCAAAAATCCTGTTTTAAAATCCGCTGAAGCTGCAAGAATTAAGGAAAAATTTCCTGACCTACCCTGTTACACCGAACCAACAGGTGACATCAAACTGGCCGCAGCCTGGTTAATAGAAAAAACGGGATGGAAAGGAAAGCGGCTGGGTGATGCCGGCGTATATGACAAACAGGCACTGGTATTAGTAAACTATGGCAATGCATCAGGGCAGCAGATATTCGATCTTTCTGAAATGATAAGAACATCTGTATACGAGAAATTCGGAATCAGGCTTCAAAGAGAAGTGGAAGTAATCGGTGTCCATTGACCAGCTAACTAATTTACTCAAATTAATTTATTCTTTTGATTTTTTTGTCATTACCGACCTGTCAGCGATAATTATTCAAATAATAGTCTATCTGTAGATTCTTCTTCTGTTGAGTTCTCTTCTGTATTCAGCGGCATATCTGTTATGTTCAGACAGGGTTTTTGAAAAATAATGATACCCGGAAAAGTCGGATTTCGCTACAAAAAATAAATAATCATGCTTTTCAGCATTCAGTACTGCTTCAATACTTTCTATTGAAGGACAATTGATCGGACCGGGTGGTAATCCTTTATATTTATAAGTATTATATGGAGATTCAACAAGGAGATGTTTCGACAAAACTCTTGACAGAGTAAAATCATTTACTGCAAATTTAATTGTTGGATCAGCCTGTAAAGGGATTCCCCTCTTAAGCCTGTTAATATAAACTCCGGCTATTCTCGGCTTCTCATCTGCTTTTGTGGCTTCTTCCTCAACAATTGAAGCAAGAACAGATACTTCAAGCGGATCAAGATTTTCATCTTCAGCCAGTTTTAATCGTTTTTCATTCCAGAAATTCCTGTATTCCCTGAGCATCCTGTTATACAGCCCTGTTGCACTGGTATTCCAGTAGAGTTCATAAGTATCCGGAATAAAAACAGATATTATTGTTTCAATACTAAAGCCATCATCAACATAGTTTTCTTCATTATTCAGAAAATCAATTATTTCAGTAGAATCGGCTTCAATTCTACCTCCTATTTTCCCGGCCAGATCATTAAGAGTTCTTATATTGTTAAAAGTTATATTTACAGGCATCTGCCGGCCTGATCTCAGCAGATTTATCAATTCATTATAGCTCATTTCTTTTTCAACCAGGTAGCGACCTGATTTTATCAGAGAGGGATATTTTTTCTTTTCAGCAATAAATCGCAGTATTTTTTCATTTTTAACATCAAGATTGGCCACAACTGAATCCATCGCTCCTGAATAGTCAGATCCCTCGGGAATATAAATTACACTTGGTTCCTTTCCTGGTCTGACATTCAGTCCAAAAAAGGATCTGTACATAACAAAGAATAAAAGCAGGAATGCTGATACAAGTAAAAGATATATAGTTATTTTTCCTTTCATTGTAAAAAAGCGCAGCAAATTTACAGATATTGTTTTGTTATGCCAAATTCTGCAAACAGATAATAAAAATTTGCCAGCCAGCATGTTACAAGAGCAAATAATAGTATTGTCACTTCTGTTGTTTTCTCTTTTATGAATAAAAATCTTCACTTTTATTCATATTTTTACATTTTCTAACTTCAGAAATAATTAATTAAATGCATAATAACATGTCTGTAACAACATTATTAATTCTGCTTGTCGTCGGAACGATCACGGGCATAATGGCAGGAATGCTGGGTATTGGCGGAGCTGTTATCATGGTACCTGCTTTGATATACATTTTAGGTTTTTCTCAACACATGGCACAGGGTACAAGTATGGCTGTCATGCTTCCTCCTATAGGCATAATTGCTGCATATAATTACTGGAAAGCCGGTCAGGTTAATATAAAATTCGCTCTTATTCTTGTGGTTACATTCTTAATAGGATCTTATTTTGGTTCTAAATACGCACTTACTCTGCCACAGGCTGTTCTCAAAAAGATTTTTGCAATACTTTTAATGCTTGTTGCAGCAAAGATGCTCCTGTCAAAATAAAATCTGCTTCACGATATTTGTTATTGCTTCAGTTTATTCAATTGACATGTCACTGTCATTTGTAATACATCTTATCATTCCTGCCATTAACTATAAAAAAAGAGAGGGTGACATATAAGACACCCTCTCATGCATAATCATATAACATTCACTCAGAATAAGATTCCCACACTCAGAGTAAATGAAGGTTGGCGGTCATCAATTGCAAAATTCTGATCGTCAATAGATACAGATTCTCCGAATTTTTTACTAAGACTGCCGTTGTATCGTGCATCCACCGTCAGTCTGTTGAAGAGATCAAGGCCAAGACCAGCAGTATAGCCATAAGTAGCACTTCTGTACATTTCTTTGAAATCAGGATCATCAAGCAGAGCTTTCGGAGTCCCTATGAGAATAGTTGCAGAAGGACCAGCATTAATGTGTAAAGCGCCGAATTTCATACCTGCCAATAGAGGTATTTCAAGTCTGTCAAACTGTTGTTTAACAGCTTCTGTAGCATCTATTGTTTCAACATGGTATTCGTATGTATTTGATGCAAAAAGAACTTCCGGCTGAACAAAAAATGAACCTATTCCTACCCTCAGGAGAGCTCCTGCCTGAAAACCCCAACCTGCATCTTTTACAGCTTCAATATTATTATCTCCGTTTGAAACATCATAAGTAGGTACAGTTGTAGTTGTTGCCCCCACTTTAAGACCAAACTTTACCTGAGAAAATAAAGGCGCTGTAAATATTACTGCTAAAAGGAAAACTAATAGTCTTTTCATAATAAATAGTTTTAAAATACACTAAATCAATACATTAAAATCACAGACAATTTAATCACATTGTTTATAACGATTAAACAGGAAAAAAGTTACATCTTTTGGCTATAAAATATCTGTCTGCAGGTAATTGAAAAATTACTAATCCTCCTCCAGCAGACTAAAGATTACTTCTTTCATCCGGTCGAATTCCTCTCTTCCCTTCACTGAACATGATTATAGCTAAGCCAAATATTTTCTTCATAGTTTTTATATCTTTAAGATGTTATAAAAATAATTATCTAATTTACGTTTTAATAAGTGATCTGTTTAACAGGTCCTTGAAATAAAATGTTCAATAATGGAAAAAAAAATTATTTTCACTCTGCTTATATTACTATCTGCAGGCCGGATTGGATTAACCCAGGAAGCATTCATTGAAAAAGGACTACAGGCAATAACAACGGATGCCATAAAAGCCCAGCTTGGATTTCTTTCATCAGACTGGATGGAAGGAAGAGAGGCTGGCAGGAAGGGAGAACTTATTTCATCTGATTATATTGCCAGCCTGCTCCAATTATACGGGGTTAAGCCTGCTGGTGATTATCTGAGAGGAAGAGACTTTGAAAACAGTCTGACCGGTACGAGATCGTATTTTCAGAATTTCGTTATCCTGAAAAGCTTACCAGGAGATAAAAATATTCTCAGGCTTAAAACGACCAATGGACCGGGCCAGATCACCTATGAATTCATTCACAACCTCGATTTTGCAATCAACACATCATTTCATCCCGTTGAAACGGAAGCACCAGTAATATTTGCAGGATATGGGTTCAGGAACAAAAAAACCAATTATAATGATTTCGGCACAATGGATCTTAAAGGAAAATTTGTACTTAAAATGAGTGGCTATCCTGACTGGGCAGACAGGCAACTTTCTATGCAGGAGATCAATGAATCAATTATGGATTCTGAAAGGTATATGATAGAAGCCGGTGCACTTGGAGTTATCGAATTCAATCCATCAGCCAGAGTGATAACACAGGTACAGGATAATGTTCTTTCTGATCCCTCTCCCAATGAACGCCTACCTCAATCTGATATCTATAAAGCCAGATATGCATTGCCAGGTTCATCTTTTCCAGGAAAATTTCTGAGGATTAACATATCAGCCCGCGCAGCAGAAGAAGTATTATATGGTACTGGTATTAATATTCCGGAATATATTGAAAAAGCGGATCCGGACCATCCCTTTTCATTTCCCAAGATCATTCCCAAATCATTATATTTAAAAACTGATGTTAAGGTAAGCAGTATAAAGGTTAGGAATGTCATAGGAGTAATAGAAGGAAAAAACAATAATGAAATAATTGTGGCGGGGGCACATTACGATCATCTTGGGAAGAGTAATGGATATATCTGGAATGGAGCTGACGACAACGGATCAGGTACTGTGGGGATTTTGACACTCGCTAAAGCTCTAATGGCAACTGGCCGGAAACCGGAAAAAACGATTGTTATAGCATTATGGACTGCTGAGGAGGTAGGATTACTGGGCTCCAGGCATTTCGTTCAAAATCCCTCATTCCCTCTTAAAAATATCAAGCTCAATCTGAATTTTGATATGATATCAAGATATATTTCAGAGAACGAAAAGGAAGGAGTTGTAATGACTTACAACAAATCTCATCCTTATTTCAGAGAAATAACTGAAAAGAATCTGAAAGAATATGATATTGATCTGGATGTTGACTACCAACCTTCAGATGATCCTCCGGGAGGAACTGATCACAGATCATTTGTTGAAGCAGGAATTCCGGTAATGAGATTTAAGCCCGGACACAGGGAAGAATATCACACTCCTTTTGATGAGGCAGGTACTGTTGACTGGGATATTATGGAAAAAATTATAAGGATAAGTTTCACCAATTTATGGGATCTGGCAAACAATAAATTCTAATTATACACTTATTGATAATCGAGATAACGGCTATTTTCTTTTAATTCAAGGAAATCATCCTCTGTTTCACGGTAACCATATTCAAAACAATAATGGAATGTTTCACCTCCTGTTGATTCAATTATATGTGTAAAAAAGCTGAAATTATAACCCAGGGCAAACAGAGCATCCTTATGGACTCTTGTTTTTCCGTCGTTATACAGATCAGCAAGTATTCTTCTGTTTTTTCTGAGTAATCCGTGAACATTTCTAATGTAATTATTTGTATCGCGGTTAAGTCGGTTATTATAATTATTTCTGCACTGATCAGAACAAAATTTCTTATCAGTACGACCACGGATTATTCTACCGCAATCGAGACATCTTTTTTCCACAGCACTAAAGTTTTGATAAATATACAAAAAATCATTTTTAAACGCTTACAAGCGTCTATAAATGATTTCCGGAAGAGAGTAAATGATTATATACCGTATCATTTTTAATCATAGGTTTATGTTTGTTGTGTAAATATTATATATGTCTCACTTAAAATCAAAAGTCATGAACACATTAAGAAACAAAGTAATGCTGGTTGGAAATCTTGGTCAGGATCCGGAAATTAAAACTCTTGAGACCGGGAAAAAAGTGGTTAACTTCACACTTGCCACAAAAGAGAATTATAAAAACTCAGAAGGTCAAAAGATTAATGAGACCACCTGGCATAATATTGTGGCCTGGAACGGGCTGGCAGAAATTGCTTCCAGATATCTTAAAAAAGGTAATGAGGTATTTGTGGAAGGGAAAATAGTGTACAGGACCTATGAAGATAAGAAAGGCACTACCCGTTATGTGACAGATATAGTGCTGAATGATCTTCTGTTGCTCAGGTCAGGCAGAGTAAGCACAAAAGAAGATGAGTAATCCGGTCTGCTGTATCTTCCCGTGTAAAAAACAGGCTGTCTTATAAGACAGCCTGTTTTTTATATTTTTGTGATTGCAAAATCACGTCCGGACTTAAGAGCGTTAAGATTCATTTTTACAATATCTTCACCTTTTCTGCCAAACAGTTTACGTAAACCGTTTTCAAGGCTTTCATAAGGCATATCAATAAAAGGGGATGCTGCACCCAGAACGACAATATTTTCTGTTCTTGGAGAACCGGCTTCTCTGGCTAAATGACCGGCATCAATAATGATACTGTTACTTATGCTGTTAATTTCTTCATAAATACTGTCTACAGAAGGATAATCAGTTATATTGATAAAAGGTTCTGAGTTTGTAATAATCCATCCATTCGGAGACAACCATGGCAGATATCTGAGTGCTTCCATCGGTTCTACGGAAATTATAAGATCAGCTTTCCCCAAAGGAATAAGATCTGAATCAACAGGTTTTCCGGAAATTCTCAGGTGCGACTGTACATCTCCGCCCCTTTGACTCATTCCATGTACTTCAGATTGTTTCAGATAGAAGTGGTTTTCAACAGCTGCTAGTCCAATAACTGCAGCAATGGATAAAATACCCTGTCCTCCCACTCCTGATAATATGATATCGTTCTTCATTATTATTGTTGATTTATTTTATTACTCAGTTTAATAATTCACATTATTTGGAAAGTATCATTTTTATTAAAACTGTTATTTACAAACGACCGATCTGTTTTTCCATATATTCATTAATGACCCTTATGCATGCTTTTTTTCCTTCTGGAAGCAGTCTGGATACATTCTCTTGATGATATTATTACAGACACTCCTCTGTATGCCAGTTCCTCTTTCATTACAGCAACATTGACCTCATGGTTTTTTCTCAGAGGCACTATATTTCTTATATGTTTAGGATCAACACCTATACCGGCACATATATTTTGCAGTCTGCCTGTGGCTTGTGAATCCTGACCGCCGGTCATACCTGTTGTCATATTGTCGGATATTATTATTGTAACCGGGGAGTTTTTACTGACAGCATCAAGTAATCCTGTCATTCCGGAATGAGTAAAAGTAGAATCTCCTATTACTGCGACAGACGGGAAGAGACCGGCATCGGCAGCTCCGACAGCCATTGTGACCGAGGCCCCCATGTCGACACATGAATTAATGGCATTATAGGGAGGCAGAGCTCCGAGAGTATAACATCCTATATCGGAAAAAACCTTTCCGGGTCCGTATTGCTTAACTGCCTCGATCAGTGCAATAAAGGTATCAATATGTCCACAACCTTTACAAAAAACAGGAGGTCTCTTCTTTACCACCCCGGGAATATCTCTGATATCAGGCAGTGGTATGCCCAGGGCCTTTGCCACTATAGTAGGGTTTAATTCTCCTTCGCGTGGTATTGTTCCATCCATTCGACCATATATCTTAATGCCATTATCCAGTATCCCGCGCAGTTTATCCTCAATCAGGGGATAACCCTCTTCAAGAATGAGGATTTCTTTGCAACGATCAGTTATTTCCCTTATAAGATCATTGGGGAAAGGATATGCAGATATTTTAAGTACCGGATATTTTAATGATCTGTCATTAATATTTTCCATTAGATAATTATATGCTATCCCGCAGGTTATTATTCCAAGATCTCTTTTTCTGTCATCTCTGAAAGAATTATATTTCGATATTCTGACATCAAGTCTGACAGTTTCATAGGAAGACAAAAGTGTTTTGTATTTTTTTCTTGCAACAGCAGGGAGCAGGACAAACTGCAGGGGGTCATCCGGCAATTTCATTTTCTTTTGGGGCTCTGCCTCGGCCTTCATATCCACTCCTGCTCTTGAATGTGCCAGTCGTGTAGTTATTCTCAACATTACCGGAATACGGTATTTTTCTGACAGTTCAAAAGCATCTGATACCATATCATAGGCTTCCTGCTGACTGGCAGGTTCGAAACAGGGAACAAATGCAAAATGGGAATAAAACCTTGAATCCTGTTCATTCTGTGAAGAATGCATTGACGGATCATCGGCTGACACTACTATTAATCCTCCATTTACTCCGGTAATAGCTGAATTAATAAAACTATCTGCAGCCACATTAAGTCCCACATGTTTCATTGCCACCATAGCTCTCTTTCCTGTATATGACATTCCGAGAGCCGCCTCCATAGCCGTTTTTTCATTTGTCGACCATTCCCTGTGAATATTCCGTTCCTGTGCCACAGGTGATATTCGGACATATTCCATTATCTCAGTAGAAGGAGTACCTGGATAAGCATACATGCCGCTTAAACCTGCATCAATTGCTGCCTGAGCTATTGCCTCATCACCCAATAATAGTTTTCTTTTCTTCTTCATTCCTTATCTGTTTTAAGCCTTTTAATTTATTAAAATTTACATAAATTATTTAGTCTTGTGCTCTTTTATGTTTATTTTGCAGACTTGAAGGGAACAAATTACGTTATAAAAATGTAAAGGTCACTATTGAGCAGATACTTTTATACCGTTGCCGTGTGCATCATCTGTTTAGTTTCAGCCAAAGCTCAGGATGTAGAACCTCAAAAAGCTGAGAAATTTGTACAGGTGAGCGGAATAATAACCGATGAGCTATTCAGACCGGTACAGGGCGTAGCTGTTGTTTCGAAAAAGCTTAGAAGGGGTATTATAAGTGAAGAATCGGGTATCTATTCCATAACAAGCATTCCGGGTGACACTATTTATTTCAGGGCCCTGGGATATAAAAGATACCACACAATCATTCCTCCTTCATACAACAGCAAACATTGCATGGTTGATATCATTCTGGAAGCAGATACCATTCCTATCGAAGAAGTAACCATACTTCCATGGAAAACATACGGAGAATTCATAAGGGACATGACGAAAGAACAACCCGTTGATCCTCTTGAAGAAAATATGAATGAGAATCTGGCATCTATTTATGTGGCAATCACCAGTGATGCCAATATAAGTGTTACACCTGAAGCAGGTTTCAGATACTCCCAGGAACAACATTTTTCATCAATGGCCACACGTGGTCAATATCCGGTGAACAATCTTTTGAATCCTTTGGCATGGTCAAAATTCATCAATTCACTTAAAAATGGATTGCTGAGAAATAATCCTTCAAAAAGACCTCAGGCTGCAAAAGTTGTGAAGAAAAGAAAAAGAAACTCAAAAGAATAATTTACCTGTAATGGTTAAGGTAATTATTTATCGGTACTGCCTGGAGGAATAATTTATAATTTTGTGCAGTATGAAAAGAAGTGACGGCAGACTGATTGGAATTCTGGGAACAATAATAGTCCATCTTATTGCTGCCATAATATTTATGTCATTTAAGCTCCGGTCTGTAAAAAGAGAGATACGGGACGAATTTGCTGTGGAATTCATGCAGACAGACAGCCCTGATGAAGACACAGAAGAGCTGATTGAATTACCGGTATCAGGTATAGAAGAAATACTAAGAGGTGATGAAGAGATGCTCAATATTGCCAGAAATCTGGCTAATCGTCCGGATATAGAAATTGATCCGGAGGAATATATCGATCAGGTCAGGGAAGAATTAATAGAAAATGGTATCCTGGATCCTGATAATTACATAAATGAAGAGCTAAAACCAGATAATAACGTTACAGAAGAAAATCTTGCCTTTGAAGACAGAAATTATTCTGAAAAAGAAGAACTAACTGAATCACAGGAAATGGCTGCCAATTATCAGGGTCCCACACGTATATACTACGATCTGGATGGTCGTAATCATTTATATCTTCCCGTTCCTGTCTATAAATGTCCGGGATCGGGGAAAATTGTATTATCCATTCAGGTCAATCAGAAAGGTATTGTAGAATCAGCCCGTATAGACGACACACAAAGTACATCAGCTGATCCCTGTCTTACAGAAACAGCTGTTGCCAGCGCTTTGATCTCACGGTTCACGCCTGACATCAGTGCCCCTAAGTTACAGACAGGGACGCTGACTTTTATTTTTGTAGCCCAGTAAAGAAGTGTTTCTTAGAGTTTAACAGATATAAATCCTTTCCGAATGTACAATATCTCTCTTGTTTTATTTTCCGCTTTTATCCGGAAAAGGAGGTATTGGAGGTACTTTCTCAGCTTCTGTTTTTAATTGTTCAAGAATAACACTTATTGCTTTGTCCAGCTGATCATCTATTCCCAGGTATTCCCGGTGAGGATCATTATCAATGACTATATCCGGATCGACACCATATCCTTCAATAATAAATTGACTTCCATCGGCGGCATAAGGAGCCCATGATGGAGTATTAATACTACCTCCGTCAATACATGGCTGAGGCCCTGATATACCTACCACTCCTCCCCAGGTACGGGTTCCTATGAGTGTACCGATCTTATTGTACTTAAACCTGTAAGAAAACAGATCTCCATCAGAGGCAGAATATCTGTCGCATAGGGCGACCTTTGGACCCAGATGCGTTGCTTCCGGATTAACATCGCCTGTCGGTGCATTCGTAGTCATGGTAACATAGGTCATATCCCGCATCAGACGTTCGATTATCTGAGGAGACACATTTCCTCCTCCGTTTCCTCTGTCATCTATGATAAGAGCCTCTTTGGACAGTTGAGGATAATAATATTCAACAAACTGGTTCAGACCGGCAACCTGCATATCAGGAATGTGTATATAACCAACTCTGCCATCAGTGGCCTCACTAACTCTTTTAATGTTTTCCTGAACCCAGTTATAATAATAAAGTGATGATTCCGAAGCAATTGGCTTAACTACAACTTTCCGGCTATTTTCAAAAACCGGTTTATTGTTTACTGTTAGTTCAACCAGTTTGCCAGCCTGGCCGGCAAGCAATTCATAAACATTTCTGACCTTGTTTACAGGATTATCATTTATTGAGAGAATATAATCACCTTCTTTCACATCAACTCCTATTTCCTTCAGAGGTGAGACAAGGGTCTGGTTCCAGTTAGCACCATCAAGTATTTTTTCTATCCTTGCATAACCCGATTTATCCATTACAATTTTTGCACCCAGAAGACCCATTTGTATTCTTTCAGGCATGGGACGCTCTCCGTTTGCAACATAGGCATGACCAACACTTAATTCTGCTATCATCTCTCCTATCAGGTATGTCAGATCTGTTCTGTGGACCACATATGGCACCATAACAAAATATTTCTCATGCATCTTTTTCCAGTCAACGCCATGCATCCCGGGATCGTAAAAGAAATCTCTCATCTGTCTCCATGATTCATTGAAAATATTTGTCCACTCTTCCTTAAGATCTATCCACACTTTCATGTCGGCAGTATTTATTGTTTCTTTGATTTCAGCTTTCCCTGCCGGAACAGGGATTATAGCATATTTATCACCCTGCCGTGCAAGCATTTTATCTCCTCCCGCTGTCCTGAGAAGAGTAAGCCTCTGCCCTACTTCCACTTCTTTCTTCTCTTTAAGATCAAAATATTTTGTTACCGGGCCGGTATCACTGCCACTAGTATTCATTATATAGAATATTTTTTCACCAACCGGCTGAAGATTAGAATAATTCGAAGGTTTTACAGGTAATGACACTATTCTGTCCATTATTCCTTCCGGATCAACCCTTATTTCATTTTCTCTTTCGTCACTATCCTGTTGTTTTACATCTTCTTTGTTTTTGTCTGATCCGTTTTTAAGTGTGCTTTTATCATTGGCATCAGTCTCCGGCACTTTGTCGTCAGTAAAGGCCAGAGGTGAAGGAGTATCTTTTGCAAGTGTGATAAGATATATCCTTTCCATATTCAGATATGCATGGTTGAACTCTGTCTGACTATAGACAGGATTGAAATCACGTTGAGACACAAAAAATAGGTATTTACCGTCATCGCTGAAAACCGGGTTCCCGGAGGAATATCTGTTGGCAGTTATTTCGAATGACTTCTTTGTTTCAAGATCATACAACCTAATTACAGGAAAGGTAATCTCCTGACGTACGAAAGCTATCCATTTACTGTCAGGCGACCAGTTTGCATCATACCAGGGGCTCCTGGGTGATTTATCAACTATCACAATTTTACCATTATCAATATCAACATACCGTAAATCATTCTTTTTTGTGATATACATAATTTTCTTACTGTCTGGAGACCAGTCGAGATCAAAAATATATGTATCCTGATTCTTCGTGACCTGTCTGGGTGGCTCTGATCTGTCAGCATCCTGTATCCATATTTCAAATTCTCCGCTTTTATCAGATATCCATGCAATATTTTTTCCATCAGGTGACCATTTAGCATTACGCTCATGGACACCTGAAGAAGCAGTAATATTTCTTGTTACTCCTTCTTTGGAAGGAAGATTAAAAATATCACCGCGCGCACTGAATACAACTCTTTCTCCATCCGGTGAAGGGCTGGCGTCGGTTATACTTTCTGAAGCATCTTTTATCACTGTTATTGCAGCTTCAGAATCATCAGCTATGAAAATATCCAGTTTTTCTGTCTTGCGACTTTTAACATCAGTCTTATATATGTATCCACCATTTTCAAATACAATAGTCTCAGTACTGTGTGAGGGGAACTTAATATCATAATTATCGAAATCTGTTACTTTTTCAGTGTTTTTTGTTTTTGTATTATAAACAAACAGGTTCATTATCCTTTCCCTGTCAGACAGAAAAAAAATCTCATCACCAATCCACATTGGGATAATATCCTGAGCTTTATGGTCTGTGATCTTTTCTATTGCTCCTGAACTGAAATCAAATATTCTAATGTCATCAGCCATTCCACCCTCATAGTATTTCCAGGTACGGAATTCACGAAACACCCAGTTGAAAACCAGCTTTTTCCCATCCGGGGAATAGGAACAGAAACCTCCTTTGGAAAGTGGAATCTCAGTTGATGTTCCTCCTTTAGCCGGTACAGAGAACAACTGTCCTGTAAAATCATTAAAAGTATTTCTTCTTGAGCGATACACAATATTCTTTCCATCAGGAGTCCATGTCATCACAATATTGTTTGGTCCCATTCTGTCTCCGGGATCATCTCTCGACAAGGTAGCAGTAAAAGTCATTCTTTCTGGTTTTCCTCCTTGACTGGGAATAACAAAAACTTCGGTATTCCCCTGATATTGACCTGTAAAAGCTATTCTTTCTCCATCAGGAGAAAAGCGTGGGAACATTTCATATCCGGTATCGGTTGTAAGTTTTCTGGCCAGTCCGCCGTCACTATTGACAGAATACAAATCGCCGCCATAGGAAAAAACGACCTGATTTCCGTAAATGGCAGGGAAACGCATAAGCCTTGCCTCTTTCTGTGCAGATACAACCATACACACAGATAATAACACCAATGATATTTTAAACCTTATATTCATATATATTCATATTTTAATTTGAAAGCAATTTATAAAAACAGATTAACTTTTGCACTGTTATTTATCAGAAAACAAGCATTGAGAGAAGACAAAAAA
>ERZ795057.161-NODE-161-length-71832-cov-13.479415_pt1 | contig 71832 bp, 65 predicted proteins | sample MGYA00375141_ERZ795057 | MGnify/ENA primary metagenome ERZ795057 (study PRJEB30186, sample SAMN05720163) | activated sludge metagenome | isolation source: Anaerobic digester | place: Hong Kong | collected 2015-01-26 ...
AAAAGGCTTGAACAACCCCCTGTCATTGCGAGTCCGCCGCGGCGGACGAAGCAATCTCAATCTGTCAGGAGTTCTTCGGCCGCGGGGTCGAGCGGATCTTGTCCAGCATCTCAACCGTGTGTCCGGTGATATCGATCTTTCTGCCGCCGAAACGCCATGCCAGATAGACACTGAGGTACCCCTGGAAATCATGGGCAATGGCTGCCCATTGATGTGTGACCTGGCTTAAGTGCTGTTCGTGGGAATCCTGCCCGCTTAAGGCCACCCCTTTCTTTTTAAATGCCCGTAAGACCTTTGTGTATGCAGGCAGGGATCTCAACCTGAGGGTGAAATAAATCAGCCAGATGATACCGGCGCTGAGAAAGATTCCCATGCCTGTGTACAGGGCATATCCCATCTCGCTGTCGATATCAGGGGACCTGAATAGGACAACCCTGGCAAGGTGCATCTGATCCTCGAGGGAATACTGTATGACCCACCGTATCCAACTGAAGCGGAGCGTATCGAAGAGATTCGAACGGTTTTGTACCAGGGTCTCTGCCCTGGGTGTGGCATCTGCGATGTGCCAGGAACCGTCCCAGTATTCCACCCAGGCATGGGCATCGCTCGATCTGACCATGAAGTATTCCCCGTTGGTATTGAACTCATGGACAAAGAATCCGGTGACCACCCGTGCCGGTATGCCGCATCCCCTGATCATTGCGGCCAGGGCCGAGGCAAAGTATTCGCAGCTGCCCCTTCTGGCCTGAAAGACAAACCATGCCATGGGGGAAGAACTCCCGGGGTTGTCCACACCGCTGAGTGAATAGGCATAATGCGTGCGAAGATACCCGGCAAGCCTTTGGACCTGTTGTTCCGGAGACCCCGTACCTGCCAGGTTTCTGCCCAGGATCCCTATATCGGCGGCCTCGCCGGGGACAGAAGTGTCGCAGGGCTCATCGTCAGGCCGGGACCTGTCCACCCATACATCATAGACCGGCGGAACATCCCTGATCCAATAGTAGTTTTTTCCTTCCTGCACGATGTTTGCCGGGATTGTTGCAGAGAGACGGAAAGGATGGAAAACATTTCTTGCGGCAATGCCGGTGGGGTAGATTGTGACCCTGTCCGTGAAGAACGCACCGCGCGGAACCTTTTCCTGTTCAGACGATTCTCTTGAAAACCCGCTCGATGAGAATTTCTCGAGCCGGGCCCCGGCAAGATAGAATGTATCCGGGGGCTTGCCCTGAGCCCATACGATTCTCATGACAACACGTGAGTCTACTTCGAGGGTCTCGGTCCTTTTCAGGTCCACCTCCTCCGAGAATCCAGTCGTGGGCTTGGTGAACAGGCCTGATTTGATGATGGTGGATGAGGGCCGGGGAATGATGTAGAACAGGATGGTAGAGGTTAAAATGATACCGAACCATACCCCGGGCCAGTGCAAAGCTCCATGGTCCGGGACGTCTCTTTCCTCCCCGTACCCGATACGGTCCAGGTGGTACAGGGCAATGGGGATAAGGCACACCATAAGGATAAGACCGATGAGAAACAGGGGGCTCTGAGTGAAGATGGTGGCAAGGATACATTCAGCAAGAGCTATTCCGACGATCTGGTAGATCTCTCTGGTTGTCTTGGGCAGTACCAGCCTGATAATGGCAAAGAAAACGATGATGTCCCGAAGGGCCGGGATCATCATCTCTCTGCCTTCAAGATATACCCTTAAGAGCTCGAAGCAGATAAACAGCAGCGAGACGAGAACCACCGGTAATGCTGCAACCGGGATCTTAACATAAAAAAACCTTAAGACCAAAAGATGGATCAGGAACAGGACCATGAATGCAGGCCAGGGCAAGAGGTCTGCAAGCGCCAGGCAGACCATGCCGGCAAAAGATATGCCGGTGGTGATCAGGGAGAGTCTAGAGGTAGATAAATTGAGTCTTTCCATTGAGATCTACCTTACGCGGACTCGTTATGGCTGTTGCACGGGAAAGATGCCTGAGGATCTCGAATTTATGGTCCCGTGATACACCGATGCCGCTGAAATAATCGTTCATGATGAGACCGAACGGGCTCCTTTGTTTCTGCAGTTCAAGGATAATGAAGGTCGCATGACTGAGTTTGCGTTCCAGGTCTCCTTCCGGGAGCAGCACAACCACACCGCTGGCGCCGGATCCTCCTTCCACAACCCGGGAGATGAGTCCCAGATGCTGCTTTTTCCACACGATGCTCGACAGCGGGTCGCCCGGTACATACCCTCTCACGTGGGATATGCTGTCGTGAGCAAGTCCCCTCCCCTGGCCGTCGGACCCGGAGGATGCATACAAGGTGTGCACAAGGGGTTCCGGAAACACGACGATGTCCTCGGAAAGATCAAAGGATATGGACTTCTCGAAGAGACCGTACGGATACGTGGTGGACACCTCGACCTTGCCGAGACGGAAATCACCTCTCTTCGGGAAGATATGTCCGGCCTCGAGTTTCTCGGTTGATCCTTTGACGAGACGACCGAGCAGCATCTTTTCCGAGTCTTCTATGACGAGTCTTTTTGAGGTCAGGGTAGTGTTCCGTACAGCGTAGTGAATGTGTGCCGGTCTTTTTGCAAAGATCTCTGAAGGAACGCCTCGTGACATTTCCAGATAACGGATATTTCTCTCCGACTCGATACCCGAGACGATCATGAAAGAAAGCATGCCGGCCAGGATCAGGAACAGGAGGTTGTTCCCGGTCAGCATTGCCACGACTATGATTGCCAGCAGGAACAGGAAAAAGATCTTCCCTGCTTTGGTAAGGCGAAACCCGCGCGGGGGTTTCAGACGGCTAAACAGGGATGCCAACCTCATTGACGACGTCCTCGATGATGCCATATGGGTCACCATCCTTGATAATGATCCTGTGCGCCAGGACCATGGGACTTACTTTCTTGACATCCCCGGGGGTGACATATCCCCTTCCGTGCAGGAAAGCCCAAGCCTGGGATGCCCTCTTGAGCGCCAGCCCCCCACGGGGTGATATCCCGAGTTCAATCTTTTCATGCGCGCGGCTTGTCCGGACAATCGCAGCCATATAGTCGAGAACATCCTTGTGAACGAGTACCCCGGATACCCCGGATATGAGTCCCATGATGGTATCCTTGTCCATGATCGGGCTGAGTCGCAGCGCATCTTTATGGTCGATATCCTTCCTGAGGATCTCTTTTTCCTCTTCAAGCGGGGGGTAGCCCACCTTGACATTCATCAGGAACCTGTCCAGCTGGCTCTCAGGCAGGGGAAAGGTGCCTGCAACCTCGACAGGATTCTGCGTTGCGATCACCATGAAAGGTTTCGGGAGTTCATAGGTGATGCCGTCGATGGTGACCTGGTTCTCCTCCATTGCTTCAAGCAGTGCCGACTGGGTCTTTGGAGATGTCCTGTTGATTTCGTCGGCCAGTACGATACTGGCAAAGATGGGCCCTTTCATCAGATCGAGCTTCGTAGACCCGCTCTGAAATGTATGAAAACCTGTTACATCGGATGGCAGCATGTCATTGGTAAACTGGATACGTTTGAAACTCAGGTGGAGTAATTGGGACAATGCAAGTGCAATCAATGTCTTGCCCACACCGGGGACACCTTCCAGCAGGACATGGCCTCCGGCGAAAAAGGCACACAGGATCGATTTCACCACATCTTCCTGTCCGAGAAAGACACTGTGCAGGTGATCTATGACCTCTTGTATGCTGTCTTGCTTCATCTTACATACCTCGTGAGAACGATCGATTCTGGATCGTATACGCAGATTTTTTAACATACCATGAGGGTTCTTGATATATTAAGTTTTGATTTCATTTTCCCGATCAGTTCATCAAAGGATTTCAATGGTGAATACGAGAAACAGAAAGATCCTCGATGACATGCAGGAGGGATACTACGAGATAGACCTCAACGGTACATTTACCTATGTGAATGATACCGTGTGCAAGATATCTGAGCTGCCGAGAGAAAATCTTATCGGGATGAACTTTAGGGAATATACAACCAAGAACACTGCCCGCCGGGTATACAAGACCTTCAATAAAGCTTTCAACACCGGGATACCCCAGAGGATTGAATATGAAATCATCCTCTTAGACGGCAAGAAGAAGATTATAGAAAACTCGGTCTCACTGTTCAAGGATGAGTCGGGAAATCCCATCGGGTTCTGTGGACTGGTAACCGATGTCACGAAGCGTAGACGACTTGAGGAACAGCTCAGGGAAAACCGGGAACGCTTTGAGGCCCTTTTTGAAAACGCCAATGAATTTATCATCACAACAGATGCCTACGGGTATATAAAACGACTTAACAAGAAGGTGGAGGTAGAATCCGGGTACAGCAGGAAAGACATGATCGGCCAGAGCATCCTGATGATTGCACATCCTGATGACAAGGATCTTTATGTCGATTTCTGGAGGAAGATCCTCGCGGGAGAGACACCCCGGTTCGAGCTGAGAGCACTCTCCAAAGACCGGCAGACCGTATACCTTCTGGCAAGCGGCTCCGCCGTGAAGAAAGCAGGCAAGATAGTCGAGATCCAGTACAATGCCCAGGTGATCTCGGATTTGAAAAAGGCCCAGCACACCATAGAAGATCTCAAGAATTATCTGAACAGCATTATCGAATCGAGCCCCAATATGATCATCTGTCTGGACCGCAACGCGAAGATCCAGATGGCTAATCCCATAACAGAGAGAATTTTCCATAAACCGGTTCGATCTGTCCTTGGTAACAGCATCTCGTCATTGAGCTCCCAGATGGCTGTTTTTGCCGAGGTTATACAGAGCGTTCAGGACAGCAACGTGCCGCAGTTCTTCCATGAGCAGACCCTGTCGGATACCTCGAAACAGATCTTTGACATCAGCATCTATCCTCTGATGAATCCCGTCTACGGGGGTGTGGTCTTCACAGCCGTGGATATTACGGAAAAAAAACATATGGAGGTCCAACTCGTTCATGCGCAGAAGATGGAGACCATCGGAGAGCTTGCCGGTGGCGTTGCTCATGATTTCAACAATATCCTCACCGGGATCTCCGGAAATCTTTCAATGTTGAGGTATACAACCGACAGAGAGAAACAGATCGGCTATATCGAAACCCTTGAAAAGATATCAGACAGGGCGCGGGACCTTGTTCAGCAGATGCTGGTCTTCACCAGAAGAAACGAGGGAAAGCCGGAAAATATCTCCATACAGCAGGTATTGCAGGAAGTGCTCGTCATGGCTTCAAAGTCCATCCCCAAGAACATACGGATCGATATTCCCGATGTTAACGGCAGATATAATGTTTACATGGATCATACACAGCTTACTCAGGTACTTTTAAACCTCATTGTAAACGCGAAGGATGCCATAGATGACAACCAGAACGGCAGCATCACCATCGATGTCCAGACCATCACCGTGGACAATGATATCAAGAGACAGTATCTCCTGGAAACTGTCGGCAAGTATATCAAGATCGATGTTATCGACAATGGATGCGGCATGAACTCGGAGATCCTTCCCAAGGTTTTCGATCCGTTCTTCTCCACGAAGGAAAAGGGACCGAACAAGGGAATGGGGCTCGGACTTTCCATCACGTACAATATCGTCAAGAATGCGAGAGGAAGCATTCAGGTGCAGTCGGAAGAAGGAAAAGGATCCAGGTTCACCATCCTGCTTCCCCTCTCCCGGGCGAAAGGTGACGTCAAGACTTCAGATGGCAGAGACGTCCGCCCTGAGACATCCAGGGCCCGGGTACTCCTTGTGGACGATGAAGTAATGTTGCGGGAGATCGGAAAGGAGATGCTCGAGTTCCTGGGACATGAAGTGGACACGGCGTCTGACGGTCATGCGTGTCTGGATAAACTGAAGAAGGATGAAACAGGTTTCGACCTGATCATACTTGATATGATCATGCCGGGACTCGACGGATACCATACCTTAAAGGAGATGGAAAGGATCGGCAGCGACACCAAGGTCATTATCTCTTCGGGTTTTTCCTTTGAACACGAGAAGCATGATATACTCAACAACCCGCTCATTGCCGCAAAACTCAATAAGCCCTTCAACATGAGCGAACTCTCACGTGTTCTTGCCGATATCCTGACATAGGAATTTCCCCCTGGAACAACCTGTTTCCCTGAGGGGTAATATCCATTATCTGCTCATCATAGAGGCTGTTTGTGCCGATAGATTTTCATATACTGTCCTTTGCAGGCATGATAAAAGACAAGGAGCATATACAATGAGGGATCATGCAATTCTTGAAACGTTCTCAAGGCAGGAATCCTTTTTTGAAGATCTCTTCGAGAATGCGGCAGCCATATCTGTTCTTACCGATGAGAACGGGTTGCTGACAAAGGTCAACAGGAGAGCCTGTGAGCTTTTCTATGGTCAGAAAACCCTGCCGGATAATGTCATCGGCCAGAATATTCTGAACTATATCCATAAAGACGACAGAGAAAAGGCAGTGCGTCTCTGGAAGGAAAGCAGTACACAGAAGAAAGAGGTCAACTACCAGATCCGTATGATGTCCAACGATGGACGGATCATACATCTCCTTGTCAGCGGAAGACCGATTGTAACTGATGGAAAGGTGGTCTTCTTTCATTATCAGGCCCTGGATATAGTTGACCAGAAGGTCCACGAGCAAAATCTTCTTCATTCAGCGGGAATTGAAACGATCGGGCAGATTGCCGGTGGCTTCGCTCATGATTTCAACAATCTGCTTACCGTTATCAATGGGTATGCAGACATAATCCTGTCCACGATGGATCAGAACAACCCCCTGTATTCTAAAATTTTCCAGATAAGTCACGCCGGTACGCAGGCATCCATGCTCACGCAGAAAATCCTTGAGTTCAGCCGAAGGCGCAAGTCAGAAACAAAGATCATTGATATTAACGAAGAGCTGTCCAATCAGGAGGCCATACTCAAACATGTGATCAAGGATAGGGTCCAGCTGACCATTCAGAAGGCGCCCAGTCTGAAGATGGTGAGAATCGATCCGTTGCAGTTTTCAAAGCTCTTGTTGAACCTTGTAGTCAATGCACGAGATGCAATGCCCAGAGGCGGTGAGATAACTATTTCCACAGAGGCTGTAGAGGTCAACAATACAAATTCGCTCACCTATCAGAACGTATCATACGGTGAGTACGTACTTCTGACATTCAGGGATACCGGTGAGGGCATGAGCGAGGATGTGAAAGATCACCTCTTCGATCCCTTCTTTTCCACGCAGGGGACAGGCAAAGGTATCGGGCTGTGGATGGTGAACAATATTCTGAAGGAAGCGGGCGGGGCCATATTTGTAAACAGTAAAGAAGGCGCAGGAACAACGTTCAGGATATTATTCCCGTTCTTCAAGGGAACTCTGAAAGTCGCCGAGGCCGAGAAGGAGGTCGTGAGGGAGGCCTCAACAGAGACCAGGACCATTCTCGTAGTGGAAGATGATGATACGGTTCGGGATCTTGTCCGTGAAATTCTTAAACAGAAAGGCCATAACATCCTTACGGCCATGAATGGCGGGGATGCCCTGCAGCTTGCCAGACAGTATGAAGGAACCATCGACCTGCTCATAACCGACATGGTAATGAGGAGAATAGACGGAATGATGCTGGCAAAGAAGATGCAGTCCATCCTTCCCGAGATAAAGATCATGCTGATGTCCGGTTACGGGGAAGACGTAGTAAGACAGCAGGACATAAAGGACTTTGCATTCCTGCAGAAGCCGTTTCTCCCCAATGAACTGTTGCAGAAGGTAGAGGGCCTGCTCTGAGGTTCATTCGCACAGAAGAATCCTGCACGAACAAGATCTGATCGTGTGAATTTCTATCTTTATCCGTTCCACCCCTTTTGCTAGAATTCTTCCATGAGAAGACATTCATGGAACGTATCAGTTGACGATGCGTATGCCATTCAGGAATCTCTGAAAAAATACCTGGTACGTCAGGACACATGCCGGGAGATAATCAGTATCGGCGGCGTTGACGTTGCATATGAAGTATCAGGGAAAAGGGCCTGCTGTGTTATCACGGTCTTTTCATATCCTGATATGCAATTACTCTCCCACTCGTTCTTCTCCGGAGAGACCGGCTTTCCATATATTCCGGGATTGTTCACCTTCAGAGAAGGACCTCTCATTGAACAGGCATATAAGCGGCTCGAGACTCTTCCCGAACTGCTCATTTTCGACGGCCAGGGCATCTGCCATCCAAGAGGGATCGGCATAGCGACCCACATGGGCATATTTCTCGATATCCCATCCGTCGGCTGTGCAAAAAGCCGTCTTTTCGGCTTATACAATGAGCCGGGGCTTTTTCGGGGAGACAGATCACCAATCTGCTCGGGCAATGAAATTATAGGGTGCGTGCTGAGAACAAGAGACTCGATCAAGCCTGTTCTTGTTTCCCAGGGACATCGGACCAGTCTCGAAACTGCTGTAGAAATATGCCTGGCGTGTTCCGGAAGATATCGGATTCCTGAACCTGTCCGTATGGCCCATATACTGGCGAAAAGATATCTCTAGCGGATAATACAGGTCTTCACCAGCGTATCCAGCTGTCTTTTCAGGTCTGCCACTTCCTCCTGAGTGAAAGAGCTCTCGTGAATAAAGTCATTATCAAGATGTTTTGATGGGACAAAGTGCTGCAGTATATAGGTGTGAGCCCCTTTTATCATACGGCCAATGGTAAGGATGTCTTCCGGGTTCAGAAGTGACCTCACCAGGGTCGTTCTGAACTCATAGGGCAGCCTGGCATTCATTATCAGGTCTATGCTCGATTTGATGGCATCGGTATTCACGGGAGTACCTGTGACCATCTCATACCGCTCGAGGGGCGCCTTGATATCCATTGCCACGTAATCCACGATGTCCCCTTCGATAGCTTTGGTAAGCATATCCGGACTTGTCCCGTTTGTATCGAGCTTTATGAGGTAGCCCATATCTTTGATGGTTTTCATGAATTCAATGAGATCGGCATGGATCATCGGTTCTCCACCGGTAATCACAACAGCATCGAGTTGTCCGGCGCGTTTCTTCAGGAATGCGATGACTTCATCTTGATCAAGAGGCTGGACAAATCTCTTCGGGTCCACAAGTTCAGGGTTATGACAGTAAGGGCATGCAAAATTGCAGCCCAGCGTGAAGATGATCGCGCTGATTTTACCCGGGTATTCGATCAGAGATGTTTTCTGTATATGTCCAATTTTCATAGATCGTCTCTTATTTTACCACACAACAAGTGCTCTTAGATACAGAAACCTCTAGTCAAGCATGGGGCTAATCCTGTATGATAACGCTCAAACGACAGATGAGGTATAACGGCAGATTTAATATACTAACATTATTTCTACGACACCACTGTACCCTGATCCTGTGACTGAGAAGATTGGGCCGGCATTAGGAGGTAATAACCTGCCATGAGTAATGGAAGAATACTGGTAATGGATGATGAGGAGATCATACAGGAAGTATTGAGCAATATGCTTGATTTTCTGGGATACGAAGTTGAGATTGCAAACGACGGTGTTCAGGCCATAGAGAAATATAAACAAGCCGCACAATCGGGTAAATCCTTTGATGTAGTTATCATGGACCTGACCATTCCAAATGGTCTTGGGGGGAAAGAGGCGATACAGGACCTTCTTGCGCTGGACTCCGAAGTCACGGCAATCGTCTCCAGCGGATATTCCAACGATCCCGTTGTTATGAACTATACAGAATACGGATTCAAAGGAGCCATCAGTAAGCCTTTTAAGATTGAAGAACTGAAAAAGGTCCTGCAGGAACTGGTTTAATTCACATTTTGCATTAGATAAAGAATAAACACTGTGGGAGCGGCTTCAGCCGTGATTTTTACTGCAGGGGTTGGAAATTTTATCGCGGCTGAAGCCGCTCCCACAAAACAAGGCCATAGTCGAATATTAAGCATAATAAACGCATTCGACTGCAAAATGTAGGTTTAATCTCTTCGGCTTAATTCCTCGAAGCGTGTCAAAGATCCCGGTTGTTTTTGCGGGGCTTCGTAAAATGGAATAAGATACAATCAAGAGGGGTATAAAACAAACATTTCTCGTCACAGAACATATCCCACGCAACTGACTGTGTAGCAAGCGGATGGTTGCTGGAAGGATACCTCAGAGAACATGTTCTCCAAGGTATCCGGTGTATGTCTCAGTGGGAAGATGATGCTTCGTCGAGTTCGTTCACCATCTTGCGCCCTGCAAGAGAACTGTGGAGAGGGTTAACATCAACCTTGAACATCTGGCTCTTTATACTCTCGTGGCGGGGTAATGCTTTTTCCACATTGAACATTTTCCGCTGGCTGAATTCCTCCTTCTTCCCGCTGTTCCACTGAGCCACGGGCCGAAGGTATCCGACAACACGGGAGTAGACCTCGGTATCGCTGCCGCATTCAGGACATTTGGGCTGATTACCCGAGATATATCCATGGCTTGGACACACGCTGAATGTCGGGCTGAAGGTGAAGTAAGGCATCCTGTAGCCATGGCATATCTTTTTCACGAGTTCCTTGATGATCCCGGGATCATGTACCTGTTCACCCGCAAAGATATGGAGTACCGTCCCTCCGGTGTATTTCGTCTGGATATCGTCCTGAAGATCCAGGGCCTCGAAGATGTCATCGGTATAGTTTACCGGAAGCTGGGATGAGTTCGTATAATAGGGTTCCGAACCTTTCTGGAATTCGATTTCGTTGGCGCATATGATTTCAGGATAACGGTTCTTGTCTATCCGTGCCATTCTATACGATGTTCCCTCGGCCGGTGTTGCTTCGAAGTTGTAGTTGTTGCCCGATGATTGCTGGAGTTCCAGCAGCCTCATGCGGATGAAGTCGGCGACATCCAGGGCAAAGCTTTTTCCCGTTTCACTCCCGATGTCCTCGCCCAGGAGATTGAGACATGCCTCATTCATGCCGATAATGCCGATCGTGGAAAAATGATTCTTCCAGTACTCATTGAATTTGTTCTTGATCCCGGTGAGATAGTATTTCGTGTACGGGTAGAGGTTTGTATCGGTAAAGGTCTCCAGGATCTTTCTCTTGATCTCCAGACTGTCAGAGGCGAGTGTGATGAGATTGTCGAGTCGTTCCATAAAATCGATCCTATCCTTGCTCAGAAAACCGAGTCTCGGCAGGTTGATGGTAACAACGCCGATGGATCCGGTGAGCGGATTTGAACCGAACAGGCCGCCTCCCCGCATCTCCAATTCCCTGTTGTCGATTCTCAGCCTGCAGCACATGCTCCTGGCATCTTCCGGGTTCATGTCGGAATTGACGAAATTGGAGAAATAGGGGACGCCGTATTTTGCGGTCATCTTCCAGAGGTTTGCAAGGTGCGGGTTGTCCCAGTTGAAATCCCTGGTGATATTATACGTGGGTATGGGGAACGTGAACACCCTGCCCTTCGCATCGCCTTCAGCCATCACTTCCACGAAGGCCTTGTTGAACAGCTCCATCTCGTGCTGGTATTCACTATAGGTGGTATCCTGCATTTTTCCGCCGATAATCACCCCCTGGTCAGCCAGGTACGAGGGCACCTCAAGGTCCAGGGTCACATTGGTAAACGGTGTCTGGAAGCCTACCCGGGTCGGTACATTGATGTTGAAGATGAATTCCTGGAGTGCCTGTTTGACCTGGGTGTAATCGAGACCGTCGTGACGGATGAAAGGCGCCAGCAGCGTGTCGAAATTTGAGAATGCCTGGGCGCCGGCAGCCTCTCCCTGCAGTGTATAGAAGAAGTTGACGATCTGGCCAAGGGCGGTCCGGAAGTGTTTGGCCGGCTTGCTTTCCACTTTCCCGTGGGCTCCCCTGAAGCCCTGGAGAAGGAGGTCATAGAGGTCCCATCCCACGCAGTACACGGAAATGATGTTGAGATCGTGGATGTGAAAATCCCCGTTCATATGTGCATTCCTCACCTCAGGTGGGTAGATCTTGTTGAGCCAGTAGATCTTGCTTATCTCTGAAGAGAGATAGTTGTTCAGACCCTGGAGGGAGAACGCCATGTTGCTGTTTTCATTAACCTTCCAGTCAAGTTTCTCAAGGTATTGATCGATGAGGTCAACACCCATACCGGCTTTTATCTCACGCATCTTGGCGTGCTGGTCCCGATAGATGATGTATGCCTTTGCCGTTAATCGGTACGGAGATGAAAGAAGTACCTCTTCAACGATATCCTGGATCTCCTCAACCGTGGGGATCTCTGAAATGGTTTGCTGGGCTATGGTCAAGACTTTGATCATCAACCGATGAGCATCTTTTTGGTCCAGCTCTCCGGTTGCATTCCCAGCTTTTGCTATCGCTGCAGTTATCTTGGATGCGTCAAAAGAGGCACTTCTACCATCTCTTTTCCTGATCTTTGTAAACATAGATCCCCCTTATTTATACTATATGTGGTGCTAAGATTTATGATAAGCACTATATATAGCACGGTTCAAGAGCATTGCAAGGAGAAAAATGGAAATTCAGTAATTGATGAGGAACTGTAAAAAACCCGCAACCGGCCCTGATTTTCAGGATATCCGGGGTTGTTTTTTCAAGGAAGCGAATACATAAAAAAGTACTACTCTCGTTTCAATACCCAAAGGGAGGTACGTAATCGATTTCTTCAATTGAGGATCCAGTTCGAGAAGATCAATGGCACCTCGATGTTGGTCTTTGCATCTTCACGCATCACCGAATCCTTGCCCTGGCTACCCAGTTTGTTCCTGATCTCACGGTTGATGATCTTCCTGAGTTCACTCTGCAGACTTTCCCTGTCGATCATAATACTCAACCGCTTCAGTTGGTTGCAGCTTTTTGGTTTGATTGCGCCTAACTCAAACTCTTTCATCCTGCATTGAACTGTGATTTCAGCATTGATCTCGAAGGTTTCCTCATTGTCGAGTGTATATCCCTCTTCCGGCTGTTCGCTCTCATCTTCGAGCTGATCATCTCCATGGATACAACTGGGATCACGTTCATAGAGGGGGCATTCATCAAGATTAAAAGTAAATCCAAGTGATTGAAAAATACGAAAATTGAGTGTGAAGCAGTATGTCCGTGATTTGCAGGTCTCGCATAAAGAAGACATTAAAAATCCTCCTGAATAATGGGAAGGGTAAGATTACCCTTCCCATTATTATGTACTACAAAACATAAATATACAATTGTGTAAATTTTTCAAGCTGCAATTTATAATTGCAGCTCACTATTCGTACATCTTCTCTATAAGATCGCCATAATTGTTGTTTATGACCTTGCGTTTCATCTTCAACGTAGGGGTGAGTTCGCCTGATTCAATACTGAATTCACGAGGCAGCAGGGTGAATCTGCGCAGTTGTTCGACCCTGGCATAGTCTTTCATCAGCTGTTTTATCTTTTCATCATAGAACGCAATGATCTCGGGCTTGTTCACGAGATCCTCATTTGCATCAAAGGAGATGCCCTGGTTTTTTGCGTATGAGGTCAGTTCAGAGAAGTTCGGGACTATCAGTGCGCTCAGGAACTTTCTCCCCTCGCCAATTACTACGGCCTGCTCGATAAACAGATCAGCCGCGAGGGTGTTCTCGATATTCTGGGGCGAAATGTTCTTTCCCCCGGCAGTAACGATAATATCTTTTTTCCGGTCGGTGATATACAGGCAGCCTCTCTCATCTATTCTGCCGATATCGCCCGTCATGAACCACCCGTCCTCGGTAAAGACAGCCTTTGTTTCTTCAGGCTTGTTGAAATATCCCTTCATGACCTGTGGACCCTTGATGAGGATCTCGCCGTCTTCGGCGATCTTCACCTGGGTGTCTGGGAAAGCAGGTCCCACAGAGCCGAACTCAAAGATATCGAACCTGTTCACATTGGTGACCGGGCTCGTTTCAGTCAGGCCGTACCCGTTATGTACCGGCACCTTCATGCTGTTGAAAAACCGGTCGATCTCCACTGCAATCGCACCGCCGCCGCTTATGAAGATCCTCACCCTGTCAAGGCCCAGAGCAGCACGTAATTTTGAGAATACGAGCTTGAAGGCGATGTTATACTGCATATCCAAAAGAGTGGGCATGGGTTTATTCTGTACAATGTAGTCGACGGCCCGGTCACCTATCCCCACTGACCAGTTGAACATCTTTTTTTTCAATGGCGGTGCCTTTTCGACCTGTGACAAAATACCTGCATGTATCTTTTCGAATAACCTGGGTACGCTGACGAGCAGCGTTGGGTGGCTTTCCTGCAGGTTCTGGAGTACGGTGGAGAAGCTCTCAGCCAGGTAGTTCGTCGCTCCGATGTGGAACATGAGGTACAACGATACAGTCCTGCCCAGGGAATGGCTCCAGGGAAGGAAACTCAAGACCGTGTCCTTGTGGTCCATAATCGGATGTGAGGCAAAGCTCTGCATGAGGTTTGAGACAAAGTTGTTGTGCGTGAGCATTACCCCCTTGGGCTGCCCTGTTGTGCCCGAGGTATAGATAAGGGTTGCAAGGTCCTCGGGATCGATGGAGGTCAGTCGTTTTTCAAAGGCATCCTTGTCTTTGGCCTCCTCTCCCATGCGCATGACATCTTCCATGTTCAAGATATTTTTTTCTTTGGTCTCGATGGCATCAAAGGTAATGATGTATTTTAACCCTTTGAGTTCCGATTTCACGCTCAGGATTCTGTCGAGATGGTCCTTGTCGGACACAAAAACGACTTTTGATCCTGAATCGTTGATAATGTATGCGGCCTCAGGTCCTGAATTTGTCGCATATATCGGAGCATCGGCAGCTCCGATGGATTGAACCGCAAGGTCTGCAACAATCCATTCCCAGCAATTCTCCGAAAACAGAGACACTATTTCCTTTGGCTTGACTCCGAGAGAAATCAGTCCGAGGCCGAGTTTGACCACCATATTATGCATTTCTCTCCAGCTGATCGGGACGAACTTTCCTTCCTTCTTGTAGCAGACACAGGGTTCGTACTGATATTTCTCTGCCCTGTTGTGAAAAATTCCAGCAACACTTTTCTCAGAATACCCCATTTCATCCTCCTTGTTTTTTCTTAAGATGCCTGATATCTTTCGTGGATTGCCAAAGAAGACCTTTTCTCAATACGAAATATTTTCGTTGAATGGGCGCGAAGAATTGCCCTCAAATGACATCTTATCCGATGATGCCGTATGTTTGATAAGAGGTCGTACAATGTCATGATTACTTGCTTTGCCATGAAACCGTCATGTGTTCTACAGATATGTTACCCAAGCCAGTTGTGAAGCTCAACCCAAAGAGAAACTCCAAAAACAATCAAGTGCCTGTCAACAATTATAACCGGGCAGGCAATTCATAGTGCTCACCCTTTTCCCGTACACCAGAAAGAGTGATGTAACCCTGAATCATGTATACCATTTTGAATGAATCATCAATCATTTTCGTGAAAAAAATGACCGCAATGCCGAGATTCTTTCCGTAATGAAATGGGGATCTGATCCTGAACATGTCCACTATGAAGGATATTCGAAGCGGCCGACCGTGGTGTCCTGATTTCGGAATGGTTCCCTGTGCGGTTTTGAGACTTTCCTGTTCGGTTCAGATTGTCATGTCGTGAGAGTGAGACTGCAGAGTTCTCTGGGAGAGGCAATAATTTTCATAATGGCTATAGTTTTGTTGCCTTAGCCTTTTAAAAAATACTATAGTAGACACCATGAGACATGCGCTGAGTATTGATCTTGAAGAATTTTTCCAGATCCATGCACTCTCTGACGTTATCGCCCCCGAGTCATGGGAGACATTCTCTCCATCAATCGAGCAGAATACGAATAAGGTTTTAGCAGAGCTTGAATCCAGGGGGGTTGTTGCCACGTTCTTCTGTCTCGGGTGGGTTGCCGGCCGCCACCCTGCCCTCATCAGAGAGATTCACTCCCGAGGCCACGAAATAGCGTGTCACGGGTATTCCCACCAGGTCATCTATAATCAGGACCGGCAGTCCTTCCGCAAAGATGTGGAAAAGGCGAAGACGGTCCTTGAAGACACTATCGGCGAGCAGGTTATCGGATACCGTGCCCCCACGTATTCAATCACAAAGAAGACACTCTGGGCACTTGATGTTCTTGAAGAACTCGGATTTCAATATGATTCGAGCATCTTTCCCATCTACCATGACAACTACGGCATCCCCGATGCCCCCAGGCTGCCGCACAAGCTTGAAGGCAGATCCCTGGCAGAATTCCCAATCTCCACACTGAAGGTGGGGGTCTGCAACCTTCCCATATCAGGGGGAGGATATTTTCGCCTTCTGCCGTATGCCCTCACGAAGATGGCACTGTCCGTCCTTGAGAAGAGAAATGAGCCGTTTGTTTTCTATATACACCCGTGGGAACTCAATCCTCACATACCGAGAATACCGGGCATGTCAGCCAAATCAAGGTTCAGGACCTATATCGGGATCTCTCATGCACATAAGAGGTTTTCCCGCCTGATCCGTGATTTTACGTTCACCACTATGCGTCAGGTGCTCTGCGATCGAGGTTTATTATAGATTGCGGCGGGGAGTACCATTAAATGTCATGGACTGTAATATCTATCTCTTCCTCGGGCAGCGGTATTACACAGACCGGGACTCTCGCCAGTCCCACGATCATTCTGGACACGGTCCCTAATAATGCATAAGCTCTGGTTTCTCTGCCGTGAGAGCCCATCACGATCATATCACACTTCAACTCTTTGGCTTTCTTGAGGATCTCATCGGCTGGATACCCCTCATAGACATCAATGGCTTTCACCTTCACAGAGCAGTCCGGAAACTCTTCCTGGTGCTTTGCATAAAATATCTCCAGGCGTTTTTTTATCCTCTTGATAGAGTCTTTGATAATCTTTTCGTGATGAGCTTCTCCAACGAACGAGTCGATCAGGGATCGTGCTGTTGGTCCCATTTCTTCTATAATATGAATAATATAGATTTCTGAATCGTATTTGTCTGCATAACTGATGGCATAGCGAAAGGCATAGGCTGAATTTTTTGATAGATCGGTTACATAGAGAATCTTTTTAATCTCCGGCAGCATAGTTCTCTCCTCTCTTGATTGTCAGTGTTCATGCAAGGGTATCTGTCCTCGATCGATGCAGGCCGATTTTGCATGTCATGTTAATATTATAAGAGAAAAAACCGGAGGAGCAAGTCACACCCCACCAGCATTTCAAACAAATGACGTGCTGTTTAAATTATGAAGGGTGATAGGTTATCGTTCAGGAGAGCGTACCCCGCAGTTGGATGCGGGGTACGGCTCTAATCTTCAGGGCTTTCCTTCATTAGGAATCTTCGTTCTTCTTGAGCGCCTTTTCCGCCTCTTTCAGGCTTTCATACAAATGGGGAGGCATCTTTCGTTTCTTGAGGGCCTCCCCGAGTCTCATGCGCAGAAATGCACTGCTTGAATATCTGGTGACGTCGGAATACAACTCGCTGACGACCCTTTTCACCATATCGGTGTATTCGTCCAGGATATTCGGATTCAGGGTGAAGTTGTCATAGTTTACGATGGTATAGACCTTCTTCCCCACAGGAGAGAGGATTTTTCTTACCATCGCTTCTATCTCAAGCACATCCTCGATCGTATTTACGGAATAGCCTTCAAAGTTGACAAAGAAGATATTGTCTACCGGATCATAGATCAGCCGCTCTTCAAGGGGGACCCTAAGGAAATCGTCTCTGAGGCCCATAGGCTGCAGCAGGAAGATTCTCTTGTCCATGAGACGTGGGGTTCCCTTGATGATCGGTTCGAATTCCATATGGGCAAGGATATCCTTCTCAAGATCGACACCCGGGGCGATCTCGATAAGTTCCATGCCTTGGGATGTCAGTGCAATCACGCACCGCTCGGTGATATAGAGAACGGGTTGCTGCATGCTCCGGGCATACCTGCCGCTGAAGGTCACATGCTCAACCTGCTGCTTGAACTTTTTGAAACTGCCCTCCTGGTCAATCTTCAGCTGTCCGTCATGTACGGAAATCTTCAACCCGCCGGCGGTGAACGTGCCGATAAAGGCGACTTTCTTCGCCTTCTGACTGATGTTGATAAATCCGCCGCAGCCGGCCATCTTGGGTCCGAATTTGCTCACATTGACATTACCCTCTTTGTCGGCCTCAGCCAGGCCCAGAAAGGCAATGTCCAGACCTCCGCCGTCATAGAAATCGAACTGGTAAGGCTGGTCGATGACCGCCTCTGCGTTGGTAGCTGCCCCGAAACTCAATCCGCCGGCCGGTAGTCCTCCGATGATACCCGGCTCTGCGGTAAGGGTCATCAGGTCGGAGATCTGTTCTTCATTTGCAATGCTGGATACACCCTCGGGCATGCCGATTCCCAGGTTGACGATCCTGTTTCCTTTCAGTTCAAAGGATGTTCTACGCACAACAATCTTTCTTGGACTCATCTCCATGGGTGGGATGGACTGTACCGGGACCTTTGTTTCACAGCTGAATGAAGGATTGTACTGAACGCCGAATGTCTGCCAATGATGATCAGGTGTTGATACAACGACGCAGTCAACAAGAATGCCGGGGATCTTTACCTGACGCGCATTCAGGGTGCCTTTTTCCGCAATCCTTTCCACCTGTGCGATAACGAAACCGTTCGAGTTCTTCGCAGCCATGGCGATTGAAAGGTTTTCGTTCGTCAGTGCTTCTTTTTCCATGGTGATGTTGCCGTCCGTATCGGAAGTGGTACCGCGTATGATGGCGACATTGATGGGGAACGTCTTGTATGCAAGATAATCCTTGCCACGGATGTTCATCAATTCAATGAGGTCTTCTGTGGTGCTCTCATTAATCTTTCCGCCGCCATAACGCGGATCGACATACGTCATAATGCCGACATCCGTTATGGTGACAGGTTTATGGGCTGCAATATCCCTGAACATGTGAGAAATGACCCCCTGGGGGAAGTTGTAGGCCTGTACTTTATTGTCCAGTGCCAGTTTCTGGAGCTTCGGCACCAGTCCCCAATGCCCCCCGATAATTCTCTTTAAGAGTCCTTCGTGGCCAAGATGGTTCAGGCCCCTTGCGGAACCATCTCCCTGACCGGCAGCATACACGACGGTAAGATCTCTGGGCCTGCCATGCGTGATAAAATATTCCTCGATCTTGATTGCGATCTCTTCCGGGAATCCGCTGCCCACAAATCCACCGGTTGCAATGGTATCACCATCCTGGATTAACTGTATGGCCTCTTCTGCAGTCACCACTTTCATCCGTACAGGAGAGACAGCAGACAACATAGGATGCCTACTGTCTTTCTGTAGCGGCGTGGTGGGGGAAAGCATCGGGTGCCTGCTCCCTTTCTGATCCCCGTTTTTCTTCATAAAATCACCTCCTTATAGAATCTTTAGTAGATTAAAGAAGTTGCAAGAACATGATATGCTCATACGTCCAGTGCCTTTCGAGCCTCTTCACTGTTTTCATAGATATGAGGGGCCACATCACGTTCCGCAAGAGCTTCACCAAGCTTCATTCTCAGGAATGTACTTGTGGTATACCTGCTCACACCTGAATAATATCTGCTGAGCCGTTTCACCATGTCGGAGTATTCATCCACGAGATCGGGTGAAATGGTGAAATTGTCATAATTTATAATCCCGAAGACTTTTTTCCGAAGTGGTATAAGTATGCTCGTTGCCAGGGCTTCCATCTCCTGAATATCCTCTGATCGGTTCACAAAATAGCCTTCCAGATTGACAAAGAAGATGTTCTTTACCGGATTGTATTTGAACCGGTCTTTAAGGGGCACTGATAATAAATCGGCTTTCAGGTTCATAGGGCCCTGGTTGAAGATCCTCTTATCCATGAGGCGGGGTTGTTCTTCGATGATCGGTTCAAAATCCATGTGGGAGATGATATCTCTTTCGATGTCCACACCCGGGGCTATTTCAACAAGCTTCAAACCCTTTTCGGTAAGGGAGAAGACACACCTTTCCGTGATATAGAGTACGGAAAGATTTTTCTTGAGGGCATATTCTCCGCTGAAGGTCAGCTGTTCGACCCTGTCTACAAACTTCCTGACTCTGCCCTCTTTGACTATCCTGAGGGTGCCGTCCTCCACGGCAACTTCCAGACCGCCTGCCGTGAAACTCCCTACAAAGATCACTGACTTCGCCTTCTGGCTGATGTTGATAAATCCGCCGCAGCCAGCCATTTTCGGCCCGAACTTGCTGACATTCAGGTTGCCGTGTCTGTCTGCCTGAGCCAGCCCGAGAAAGGCGCAATCCAGACCGCCGCCGTCATAGAAATCAAACTGATAGGGCTGATCCACGATTGCCTCGATGTTTACACCGGCGCCAAAATTCAGACCTCCGGCAGGGAGACCGCCGATTATCCCGGGCTCTGCTGTCAGGGTCAGATAGTCAAGGATCTTCTCTTCGATGGCTATGCTGGATATGCCTTCCGGTACTCCGATCCCAAGATTGATAATGCTGTTTGGTTTTAATTCAAAGGCTGCCCTGCGTGCCATGATCTTTCTTTCATCCATCAGCATGGGCTGCATGGTTTGTATCGGCTGTGTTATTTCGCTGCTGAAGGCAGGGTTGTATATCTCGGCAAAGGTCTGCCAGTGATGTTCCGGTTGTGAGAGAACCACACAGTCTACGAAGATCCCCGGTATTCTTACCTGTTTTGCCGGCAGAGTGCCATGCTGGGTCACCCTCTCCACCTGTGCAATGACAAAACCGCCTGAATTCTTTGCAGCCATTGCAAGGGGGAGCCCGTCGAGAGTCAGGGCCTCTTTCTCCATGGTGATGTTTCCGTTTGTGTCGGCAGTAGTGCCCCTGACTATGGCGACGTTTATGGGCATTGTTTTGTATGCGAGATATTCCTGACCGTCAAATTCGATCAGTTCCACCAGGTCTTCCCTGGTGACATCGTTAACCCTGCCACCGCCGAATCTCGGATCAACATAGGTAAAAAGGCCTACGTCCGTAATCGTTCTGGGTCTGTGTGCGGCAATATCTCTGAACATATGAGACAGGACACCCTGGGGGAGATTGTAGGCAATGATCTTGTTTTCCATTGCCAGCTTCACCAGCTTTGGGCTCAAGCCCCAATGACCGCCGATCACCTTTGTGACAAGGCCCTCATGGGCCAGATGATTCAGTCCTCTGTGTGCACCGTCCCCTATGCCGGCAGCGTAGATCAGGGTCAGGTCTCTGGGATGGCCGGTACGAAGGAATGCCTCTTCGATACTGAGAGCAACCTCTTCGGCAAAGGCGATCCCGACAAAGCCGGCGGTTCCGATTATATCGCCGTCCCGTATGATACGGATAGCCTCCTGCATCGAGACGACCTTGCCCTTCTTTCCTTCCATAGGAGATAAGAATGATGGAAATGAAATCTCTGTGGTGATATGTGTATCCTCTATCTTCCCTCGCATATTCAGATTCCTCCGTTGATTCAGCTATGTGCCCTGTGCCTTGGGCGGACTTACGACAGCCTCTCCGTCAAGAACAAGAGTGTCATCCTGATTAACGCAGGTGGTTTTCAGTCTGACCCTGTTCTTCTCCGTGACAATTTCTGAGACCTCGACAAAAGCGGTAATCGTGTCCCCTATCCTGACAGGGGCCCTGAAATTAAGGGTCTGGCTTATATAGATGGTACCGGGGCCTGGAAGTTTTGTGCCTATTATTGCTGAGATAAAACCGGCAGTCAGCATGCCGTGGGCGATCCTGGTCTTGAAAAATGTGTTGCCGGCATACTGCTCATCGATATGTGCCGGGTTGAGATCACCTGTGATACCTGCATACCCATAGACGTCCGATTCGGAGATCGTTTTCGCAAACCGCTGCGTCTCACCAATCCTGAGTTCTTCAATAGTCTTACCTGTCATTAATCCTCCCCTTAAGTTGGTTTTCACTGCTGTAAAAGGTCTCTTGCGTTATTGAGGATTCTATAGTCATAGGTAATCCCCATCGAATCACTTTCAATAGCCATGCCAATGTTTGTCTTGATACCTCTGGCTTATGCCGGAATACTCATTGAATGGATTGTATGTGTACCAGGGAGCATGAAATTTCAGGTATTTCATCAGAGGGTATTGATGAGAAGTAAACCCGAAGAATACTTAGTAAAACAAGTCTACGGGAGTACCCGGTATATTGAGAGATGAGAAATGAAAACCTCTCTCAGCCCCATCGGCTGCATATGTATTCCTGGCAGGGAACAAACTCGAGATAAGATGGATGGTCGAGTATGTATCAACATTGATACATGCTTGAAATGCATTAATCAGGCGTGAGGGGGATCCTGTATTTTTTCATCTTCTTGTACAGCAACGTGCGGTGGATTCCCAGCATCTTCGCCGCCTGCGACTTGCTGCTGGTTTGTTTCAACGCCTGGATAATAGCCTTTCTCTCTGCTTTGGACTGTTCCTCTCTCAGGTATGAGGGGATGCTTTCCAGTTTATCTTCCTGCTTATGGCGTAGATAGAACGGGATATCAATGAATTGAATGACTTCACCTTCCAGAGAAGACATGGTCCTCTCAAGGACGTTGACGAGTTCCCTGACATTTCCCGGCCAGTCATACTTCATCAGGGCCTGTTCAGCCTCCTTTTCCATTGCTATATCCGAACGGTTCGATTCATATGCGATCTGTTTCAGCAGATGCTGAGCAAGAGGGATGATGTCCTCCTTGCGTTCACGAAGTGGCGGTATGTGCAGGTGGATTACATTCAGGCGGTAAAAGAGATCCTTGCGGAATCTGTCATCTGCAACCATCTCTTCAAGGTTCTGGTTCGTGGCAGATATAAGACGGAAATCAGACCGGATCATTGTATTGCCGCCTATACGTTCGAGCTCCTTCTCCTCCAGGACGCGCATAATCTTCGGTTGCATCTCCAGGGGCATGTCCCCTATTTCATCAAGGAATATAGTGCCCTTATGTGCAAGCTCGAACTTGCCCGGTTTGCCCTTTGCTCCCGCACCGGTAAAGGCGCCCTTCTCATATCCGAAAAGTTCCGATTCGAGCAGATCTTTGGGTATGGCTGAGCAGTTGAGTCGGACAAAGGGGTGGATCTTGCGTGGAGATGCCTGATGGATAGCCTGGGCAAAGAGTTCTTTGCCGGTGCCGCTTTCTCCGGTGATCAACACCGGATACTTGTTGGCGGTAGCCTTGAGCGATTCATCTTTTAACCTGTTGATCTCATCACTTACGCCGATTATACTGTCGAAGGTATATCGGGTTGAACGCAGCGCAAGAAGCTCCTGCTCATAGAGTTTGACCTTGGATTCCAGAAAACAGAGTTTTTTTGCCAGCTTCTCAAGATCTTTGACATCAGTAAACATCACATGTCCAAACACAGCAATTACTTTGCCATTCTCTCGTATAGGAATCCGCTGCACGATTATCTCCTGCCCCTTGATCCTTTGTATCTGGTTGATCTCGGGCACCCCTGTTTTTCCAACGATGTGCATGCGGGTATTTTCAACAACCTCGGTACAATGCTTTCCGAGCTGTGATTTGGAATCGATACCGAGAAACTGGCCATAGGGTTTGTTGAAATGAGTAATATAACCATCGGGATCGGTCACCATAATCCCGTTGAGGACATTGTCGATAACAAGATTTAACATCTCAAGGTGTCTGAGAACAGCTAACGGTACATATACCCCTGTGTTCTCTTGTTCGGTTGGTGCCGAATAGTGTATAGTGGTGTGGGATTGGTTCTCGTTCATGATGCCCTCCCCCCGTATCAAATGGTCTACATGTCTCACATATGATACAATAATTTATATCAACAAGCCATACTAATGTCTAGATAATTTCATCGCGAAATATCACAAATCAGCTTCTTTACTAAAAATACACTTCTTTCTGAGATGATAAGAAAACCTATATTGTTGTTTGGTCTGAAAATTGCTTTTATGTATGTACAAAGACCATTAAGGTGGTCGGGCCATAAGTTCAGCATCACATATAATCAGCATTGCTTGACTATTAAAATTAACAGATTAATTTTGTTGTAGTTACAAAAAGGCTGGGTACAGGAAAGATACATTCTAAATACAAAAGGAGGAATATGAGATGGGGAAAAAAGGTTTATTTATCATTGTGGTACTAGCGCTGCTATTGGGTCTGACAGCAGGAGTAACACCAGCAAATGCTGCTGAGAAGGTTATAAAGTGGAAGATGACCTCCACATGGCCACCGTCGATCTCTCTTATCGAAGCTGACCAGGCATTTGTGAAAGCCGCTAATCAGATATGCAAAGGACGTCTGGAGATCAAATTCTTTACCGGCGGAACACTGATGCCGTCCTATGAGGTTTTTGATGCTGTTAGTAAAGGGACAATAGAGGCTTCAGGTGACTGGCCGAACTACTGGGCTGGAAAAGATTCAGTATTTGATACACTCGGATCTTATCCAATGGGTCTGACACCGATCGATTACCTTCTCTGGATTTACCAGGGCGGCGGCCAGGCCATTTATGATGAGGCATACGGAAAATTCGGGATAGTATATCTCGTTACCGGAGTCACTCCCATGGAATGCGGACTCAGAAGCAATAAGCCAATCAAAACCCTGGAAGATCTCAAAGGTATGAAGATACGTATGTCAGGACAGACCCAGGGCAAGCTTTTGAAAGACCTTGGGGCAGCACAGGTTGCAATGTCAGGTCAGGAGATTTATCAGGCACTTCAGAAAGGTGTTATTGATGCAGCGGAATTTTCCAGCCCCTCATCAGACTGGAGGATGGGATTCGGTGAGGTGACAAAATACTGGGCTGTTCCCGGATGGCATCAGCCCGCATCCGTCATGGGTGTCATGATCAATAAGAAGGTATGGGATGAGCTTGGTCCTGACCTTCAGGAAGACCTCAGATATGCCGCCAAGGCAGCTGCCATGGAATTCACAACAAAGCAGTATTATGACACCATTGAATTCACACAGAAGTTCCTTGATAAGGGCATCCAGATCACAACATATGATCCATCGGTGCTTGATACCATTGAACAACTGACGAACAAGCATACCACGGAATCGGCAAAGGCCAATCCTCTCTTCAAGAAATCTATCGAATCGCAGATAAAGTTCAGGAAGGCATTCGCACAGTGGCGCTCTATGGAGGGTGAGTTTAAGTTCGGATTTAATCCGAAGACCTATCCTGAAATAGAATAGCAGACATACAGCTTGGATAATTACAATGCGGCGTAGGGGTCACCGAAACAGACCCCTGCGCTTTTCCTGAAAGATACAGGATTGTGAGTCTCAAGAGAATGGAGAGTGATACACGATCAGTATCACAACATCAGCACCTTAAGAAGTGTTGCATCAAAAGCACATACAGGAGGGGTAAAACGTGAAGAAGCTAGTCAAATTCCTTGATTCAATCAACGAGTGGACAGGCAGAATCTTCTGCTGGCTTGTGGTTCCACTCGTACTCCTGACAGTCATGGAGGTTATTCTAAGAAGATTCCTCGGAGCACCCACCATATGGAGTTTTGAAGTGCTTAAGCAGGTCTATGCACTCCATTTCATGATCGTGGCAGGTTTTGGCCTGTTGTATGGATCTCATGTTTCTGTTGATATTTTCACCATGATGCTTTCAAAAAGGGCCAGGGCAATACTTGATCTGGTATCATACCTGTTGTTCTTCTTCCCGTTTTGTACAGTAAGCATCTGGCAGGGATATCTTTTTGCCTCTCGATCCTGGGCAATGAAGGAGACTTCATGGAGTGTATTCGCTCCACCGTTATATCCAGTAAAGACCGTAATCGTCGTCACCTTTATCCTTCTTGCACTACAGGGAATATCTGAATGCATTAAACGGGTTTACATTATCAAGGGGGAGGAGATATGATTGATCTGAGTCCGGAAGTTCTAACTGTTCTTATGTTTGCAGGGCTCCTGATCGGGCTGTTTATGGGTCATCCTCTCGCCTTTGTGCTGGGTGGTCTGGCAGTGATCTTCGGATATATAGGATGGGGTCCTTCAGTCTTTTATATGTTCATGAACCGCATATGGGGCACCATGGACAATTATGTTCTCTTAGCCATCCCATTATTTATTTTCATGGCCCAGTTTCTCGACCGGTCGGGTGTTGCCGAAGACCTCTTCAAGGCGCTGCGCTATCTCCTGGGCCAGACAAAGGGCGGGATTGCATTGACTGTCGTCGTTGTCTCGACAATCTTTGCTGCATGTACCGGCATCATCGGTGCCTCTGTTGTCACCATGGGTCTTCTGGCCCTGCCGATGATGAGAAAATACGGGTATAATGAGGAACTGTCCTATGGTGCTATATGTGCAGGAGGTACACTGGGTATCCTTATCCCCCCCAGCATCATGCTGGTTGTCATGGCCAGCGAGGCAACTATCTCAGTTGGGAAACTGTTTGCAGGCGCTGTTATGCCGGGTATTATACTCTCCCTCCTCTACCTGATATATGTATATATCAGATGTCACCTGAATCCTGAGCTCGGCCCCCCGATAAGCAAGGAGGAACGGGCTGCGGTAACCTCTAAGGATATAATGTGGATGGTCTTGAAATCGCTGGTACCTCCCCTGGTCCTCATTCTGGGTGTCCTGGGGTCTATATTCTTTGGGATAGCCACCCCGACAGAGGCTTCCGGTGTCGGAGCGTTCCTCGCTTTCCTGATGGTTATCGGATATGGGAAGTTTACCTGGAATGGACTGTACCAGGCAGCCATACAGACAGCCAAGACCAACACCATGGTAATAATCATCCTCTGCGGTGCGACGTGTTTCACCGGTGTTTTTCTCGGCATCGGCGGAGGTGATGTCGTAACTGAGTTTGTCACAGGACTCGGGATGGGCAAATGGGGAACCTTCTGGGTAATGATGCTCATAGTATTTCTCCTGGGAATGTTTATCGACTGGATCGGCATTGTGCTTATCTGCTTCCCCCTGTTCCTCCCCATAGCCAAGGAACTGGGGTTTGATCCTATCTGGTTTGTGATAATGATGGCAGTCAATCTGCAGGCATCATTCCTGACACCGCCATTCGGCTATGCACTCTTCTACATAAAAGGAGTCGATCCGGATCGTATCGATATCAAAAAGGTCTATTGGGGAATCATTCCGTTTGTCGCACTCATGCTCATAGGCTTGATAATATGCGCTTATTTCCCGCAGGCAGTCATGTGGCTTCCTTCCATGATCGTAGATTAATTAAGGAGATTAATTAACACGGAGGTGGAACCATGAGAATGAAGGGACTTAAGAACGCGGTGGTCCTGTTGGCATGCATGCTGGCAGGTTCTGCTCTGGTGGTGGGAACTGCCGGGGCTCAAGAACCGTATAATCTCGGAGTAGCCCTGGGCCTTTCAGGCCCTGGTACTCTCTACAGTATGGATGGCATAAAGGCCATCGAACTGGCTGTTGACGAGATAAATGCACAGGGCGGCATGCTCGGCAAACACCCGGTAAAGCTCTTCGTGCGGGATACGCTCACGAGGCCGGATGCAGCTGAACGCAAGGCACGGGAACTGATTCTGGACGACAGTGTGCGCTGCATACTCGGTACATACTCCAGTGCGTGTGCCATTGCCATAAAACCGGTGTGCAGGGAACACAAGGTCCTCCATATTGCGGCCATAAGCAATTCCGAGAACCTCACCAAAAACAATTTCAGTCCATACACATTCTCCGTGGTCCCAAACACATACATGCAGGCAAAGGCCGTGGCTTTGGGCGTGGCTAAACTGTCAAAGGACAAAGAGTGGGATGAATACGTGACGCTGGCGTCTGATTACGAATGGGGAAGATCATCCCAGACCATCTTTGTTCAGATCCTCAAGCAGGCCGCACCTCACCTTAAGTTGAAGAAGGAGTTCTGGCCAACCCTCGGCGAAACGGAATTCTATCCGTACATCAAGAAGATATCGGTCGAGGAACCGGACTTTGTGTATGGCTCCCTGGCATCGAAAGACAACGAATTGTGGTTAAACCAGGCTAAGACATTCGGTTTCTTCGAGCTTTTTCCCTATCAGGGATCACTTATCAGTGTCTCGGAACTCATTGCACAGGGGGACATGCTTCCGCGTGGAGTGATCGGGGTATGCCGGGCACCTTTTTTTGCCCACATGGATGAACCGATGATGAGTAATTTTGTCAAGAACTATAAGGGTAGATACGGACAGTATCCATCTGATTGGGCGGTCATGGAATATGATGCAGTATATGCCCTGAAACAGGGAATAGACAAAGCTGGTACCATTGACAGCGAGAAGGTAAAGGATTCAATGAGCGGCTTAACCATAAAGACCACCAGAGGCCGGCTCTCTTTCCGCAAGATTGACAACCAGCTCAACTGCCCATCTTATATCGGTATGGTTGGCAAAAGCCCGGATTATCCTTTTCCCATCTATAAAGATTTAATCATAATCAAGGGTGAAGAATCCTGGCGCAGTGAAACAGAGATTCAGGCCGCCAGAGATATAAAGTAGAGATGACTGAGAACCTCTCCTCTTAATATACCCACAATTTCAATGCAGGGTCATATGTGGCCCTGCATTTTTTTCATATGGGTCTTTCGTATGATATAATAGGATGAAAAATGGTTGATATCAAGGATTCACCAACTAACAGGATACCCCTCGAAGAGGTGCTCACCCCTGATGAATATGAGCACATTGATCGATTCTGCGCACAGATCCCTGACAGCGATACCATTGCAGAGCTCTCATTATTCCTTGAGAATGTATTCTCACTGCGGCTGGAGCTGGACGAGGATATTATAAGCGGCTACATTTCAGACAGTTCCAACCTGCCAGGCCATGCTGCTGCTGTAGCAAGACCGGGCTCAGAACGTGAATACGCGATTATATCGAGGGCATGTTTTTCGGCCGGAATCCCGTTTACCGTCTCTGCAGGCAGATCAAACCTTACCGGCAGTGCAACCCCGGTTTCCGGTATCATAATCTCTCTGGCGAACATGAATGCTCCAGAGGTGAGGGTTGACGAGCAGTCCATGACGGTCAGGTGCCCTGTGGGCATCATTGTTGAGGACCTTCGCAAAGAAGTTCTCAGACAGAGCCGTGATACGCTCGTATTCCCTGTGGATCCCACAAGCCGTACCGATGCGATGGTGGGAGGTTCTCTTGCCTGTAATGCCTCGGGTTTTACTCCGGGAGAGATCGGTGCCATGAGGCACTGGGTGGAATCCCTGGATGTTATCCTTCCCAGTGGACTGAAAATACAGGCAAACAGGGGGGAGTATATTTCCAGCAAAGGAGAATTCATCCTTTTGCATAGAGAGCATGAGACCGTGTGGAGAGTGCCGCGCTACCAGCGTCCGGCAATAAAGAATGCAAGCGGCCCCTATTCATCCCCTGATGGCGTGATGGATTTCATCGACCTTATTGTCGGGAGCGAAGGACTCTTCGGCATCGTCACGGCATGCACCCTGAGACTTTCAAGAAGGCCATACGATTATCTCGACCTCTTCTGTTCACTGCCGGGAGAAAAAAATGCCCTCCAACTACTCGACTACATTTCTAAAAGGTTTTCAGGGGATTTCAGTTCCCTGTCTGCACTCGAATATTTCGGGGTCAACTGCCGGAAATACATGGATCATGAACAGAAGTTGTTTGTCGGGGACAATCAGGTGGGGGTGTATATACAGATACCGCTTTTTGAGAGGTCATACGACGATGCGGCTGGGGAGTGGTTTGAGATCCTCATGGATGCCGATTGTGATATTGCAGAGGCTGCAATAAAGATCATGATCAATGACCGTGACCGTTCCCTCTTTCTGGAAGCCCGTCACTCCATGCCGTCGAACTCTCTCGAGGTGGTCCAGAGGCGTGGAACATATACCATTATGACCGATACCGTAGTACCTGAAGACAGATTCGGGGAATTCCTCGAATATACACACAATCTACTCATTGGCGAGGATCTGGATTACCTGACGTTCGGTCATCTCGGAGATTGTCATATTCACTTTATGGTCCTTCCGGAAAAAAACCAGCTTGAACGTGCCACCGAGGTATACGCCATGATTGTGGAGAAATCGGCATTCTTGGGCGGAGTCTATTCAGGCGAGCACGGCACCGGAAAGCGCAAGAGGGATGATTTCTTGAGATGCTATGGGAATGATGCCATTCAACAGGTTCGGTTTTCAAAGAGCGCTGTCGATCCTCATTTTCTCCTGAACAGGGGAAATGTTATCCCGTATCAGAAATGATACATGCCACGACACCAGGGGTTGTCACTCTGGTCAGAACCCGTGCCGACCATGATGTCACATGGAATGCGGCATTTCACGCAGGTGAGATGTGGTACGGTTCTTTGTTGTGAAATCCGTAAAAGCCCTGTTCACGGCATCTTCGGAGAGATCAAGGACCCGTCCCGTCTCACTGGTGCTCACCTTGTGCTCCCAGGCATATAACAGGAGGTCGAGCTTATCGAATGCGATCCGGAAAAAGAATTCCTGGTCGCTTACCGGCAGGCTGAAGGTGTCGGGCGAAGGACTGCGGTCAATAATCTCCGGGATTACGCCCAGATAATCTGCAAGCTGATATATCTGGTTCTTGTACAAATGAGCCAGGGCCTCGATATCCGTTCCTCCGTCACCGTATTTGCAGAAGTCACCGAGGATGTATTCCGTCCTGTTTGTTGTACCTGCGACAACGCAGTTCAGACGCTCGGCCTCGGCATAGAGATGGATCATGCGCGACCTGATCTTGATATTGGCAAAAGAGGTGATTGCCCTGAATGCATCAAAGTTCAGCCTCTTCTTTTTTATGGTGCCGTCAGGAAGCTGAACCTGAAGGACGTAGAAGCTGAAAGAGTCCCTTTCAAGAAGATCCGTGGGCAGTGTGATATTATATTTGCAGCCGGGAGAATACTGGGGGACAAGATTTCTGATATATTCATCGCGGGAGCTGTAGGATGCGACACTCTCCACGGTGGGGGTGATGTCGACCTCTCTATACTCGATGCCGAGTTTGTCCGCATGCTTTGCGGCATATTGGCTGCTGAGAGGGTTCGACTCCTTTTCCGGGAGAACAAGGCCTGCTACCTTGTCTGTACCCAGCGCCTCCACTGCTAGCGCAGCCATGACAGCGGAGTCGATCCCGCCGCTCAGACCCACCACAATGCCTGTTCTGCGAAACACCGAAGACACCTGTTCTTTCAGAAAGGCACAGACCTTTTCCGTCTCATCGGCAGCATGTATTTTGAGTATGTCCCTATTAAATTTCATCTGTTATCGCCCCCTCTTCTCTCTTAAGAGCTCTTATAAAAATCCCTGCTGATATCATCGGATGATCACATCCGCATCATAACACGCACGGGAAATTTTCCCTACTCCTTCGTGTTACCCACTGAAATAATTTTGGCGTTGAAATAATAATCTTTGGCAATTATGATGCCGATACTACAATCGACTAAGTTTTTATGGAGAGGATTCATATGCCTGATATTCAATCAACAATTATTGATTTTATCAAAGAAAACTTTATCATGGGCCGCAGTGAAACCCCAATCGATGTCGAAGAATCTTTGATAGAGAGCGGCATAATGGACTCTACCGGGGTGCTTGAACTGGTGGAGTTCCTTGAAGCTACCTTTGATATCCAGATCGAGGATGAAGAACTGATCCCCGAGAACCTTGAAACAATTCAGAATATCATCGCGTTTTTGAAGACAAAGGGTGTCGCGTAGTGGCGGAGTTTGTCCATCATTTCCTGGAATCATCCGCAGACAGGTATCCTGAAAAAACAGCGGTACTGCATGGTGAGATTACTGCAACCTTCCGGGAGGTCAACTCATTTGCCAACAGGCTTTCCACATTATTGAGAGATAACGGCCTGAAAAAGGGCGATAGAGTCCTCATGGCAGCGGAGAACTCTCTGGAGAGTATCGCATCCTACTATGGTATCTTGAAGGCAGGCGGTGTGTGCGTGGAGGTGCCTGATAAATCCACGTTGACGGAGATGGAATATTTTATCGAAAACTCCGGGGCCAGAATCTGCATACTCTCAAAGGGAAGTGCAAAGCGTCTTGCTGACATTGCCATCCCCTGTATAATCGGGCCTAACATGCCCTTTACCTCCAGGGGGGTGAATGTCTACACGTGGGAAGATGTTCATCGACAAAAGGAACATACCGGCGATCCTTCTCTGTGCGAAGATGATCTCGCTGCCATCGTATACACCTCCGGCAGCACCGGCAGGCCGAAAGGGGTCATGCTCACCCACAAGAACCTCAGTACCAATACCGCATCGATCGTTTCCTACCTGGGGCTGAGCGAGACTGACAGGATCATGGCGGTTCTTCCGTTCTACTATGTCTACGGCAAGACCCTGCTCAATACACATTTCATGGTGGGGGGATCCATTGTCATCAATAACCGTTTCGCATTCCCCAACGCCGTGGTGAAGGACATGGTGGACAAGGAAGTCACCGGGTTTGCCGGGGTCCCGTCAACCTTTGCCATTCTGCTGAACAGATCGGTTTTTACCAAGACGCAGATACCGACGCTGAGATACATCACCCAGGCGGGGGGTGCAATGGCCCCTGCCCTCACCGAAAGACTGCTGAAGCATATAGGGATGGTTTCATTATATATCATGTACGGTGCTACAGAGGCATCGGCGAGACTTACCTACCTGCCGCCTCAAAAGCTTCTGGATAATAAACGCGGATCAATCGGTGTGGCCATCCCGGGAGTCGAGATTACTATCCGGGACAACAAAGGGACACTGCTGAAGCCTTATGAGGTGGGTAATATCTGTGCGACAGGCGACAATATCATGCAGGGATACTGGCAGGACAAAGAAGAGACCGATAATGTCCTGAAACAGTGGGGGCTCGTAACCGGTGATCTCGGCCACATGGATGAAGACGGTTACATATATCTCACCGGCAGGAAAAAAGAGATGCTCAAGATCGGCGGAGAACGGGTTTCGCCAAAGGAGATCGAAGAAGCGATCATGGAATCGGGGTTGGTGCATGAAGTTGCGGTCGTGGGAAGGCCTGACGAGTTTCTCTCCGAGGTCCCTGAGGCGTTTATTGTACCCCTCGATGAGAAGACCTTTGATCTCGAGGAGGTGAAGTCTTTTGCAAACAAAAGACTCTCCGTTCATAAGCATCCGAAATACTGGAATGTTTTAAAGACGTTGCCGAAGAAACCTTCCGGCAAGATAGACAAGGGGGTATTGAAACAATGAGGTTCTGTACAAAATGCGTGCTTCCGGACACCTTTCCCGGTATTTCCTTTGATGAGGAAGGTACGTGCAACTATTGCCGGAATATACCGATTCCTTCCGACCAGGAAAAGCAGGCCCATCTTGAAAAGTTCGAGGCCCTTCTGGCAGACAAACGCGGGAAGCATCCCTTCGACGTGCTCCTTGCCTACAGCGGCGGCAAGGACTCAACGTACACACTCTATATGCTCAGAAAGCACTATGACTTGAACGTTCTTGCCTTTGTTTTTGACAACGGATTCATATCCGGGCAGGCGCTGGAGAATATCAGGACCATGTCAGACACCCTGGGGGCTGCATGCATCATATTCCGGCCGCCGTTCGATCTCATGAAAAAGGCCTTTAATCTTGCAGCGAGCAAGGACATCTACAGCCCCAAGACACTGGACCGGGCGAGTTCCATCTGTACCACGTGTATCGGTATGGTCAAGGGCATGATCTTGAAGACCGCCCTGGCCTACGATATCCCTCTGGTTGCATTCGGTTGGTCCCCGGGACAGGCTCCCATCAGTTCCGCTATCATGCAGACTAATCCCAGGCTGCAGCGTTTCTCGCACAGGACCGTGCGTGACCCGCTCATAGACCTGGTGGGTAAAGACATCAGGGGATACTTCTTGAGCGACGATGACCTCACCACTGCTCTTAAACGCTGGCCCATAAACATACATCCGCTTGCCTTTACCGAGTATGACGAAGAAGCAATCATCAAGACCATCGAGAACCTCGGCTGGGTGAAGCCTGCAGATACAGATCCGAACTCAACGAATTGTCTGTTAAACGCACTGGCGAACTATCTCCATAAGAAGCGGTTTTCTTTTCATCCTTATGCATGGGAGATCGCCGGTATCGTGCGGTCCGGTTCCATGGTCAGGGCCGAGGGGATTGCGAAGGTCACCGAAGAGGAAGACGTGGATATGGTGGGCTATGCAGCCAGGCTTCTAGACATTGACCTGGGTCTCTGAAGCTTTCGGCGGCTGACTTTCCCGTGCAATCAGGAGTGAGGGTTCTGAATTCTTCGGAGTGACTTCTTTCAGGAATCTCTTCAGGAGTATATCCTCTGGATCCCGAACCTTCTTCAGTGCCTGAGCAAGATCGATCTTCCCAGCTGCAAAGGTTTCGTGTCCCCCTCCCTTGCCGATGCCGTGACAGAGCTTGTGGGCAAGAACACCTGCCATGTAAGACGACCTGGTGGTGCGAATGGAAAAGAGCAGCGACCCGTTGTGCCTTCCATAACACATACACCACCTGATGCCTTCGATCTGGATGAGTTCGTCTGCAAACTCCCCGATCATCTCCGGCCAGCCGATCATATTCACCCGCGCCACAATCACATCGCCGTACATTTTTGCATTGTTCAGGACGGAACAGAGCTCGATGAAGTATTCCTTGGGCATCTCCGGGTGTTCGATTCGTGCAAGTTTCTTTTGCAGTGTATAGGGAAACAGATACACAGATGCCCTGATATCTGCATCGGTGGACTGCCTTCCGAGATCTCTGGTATCGGATTTGATGCCGTAGAACAGCGCAGTAGCCACCCGCTTGTCCATATCAAGCCCCAACAGCCTGATGTACTGAGTGATTATCGTGGACGTGCTGCCGATCCCTTTTCTGACATCGAGGTATTCCACTTCCGTGGATGATTTGCGCAGGGGATGATGGTCGATTACGATGCTTGGTTTAATCCCCTTGGGAAGGATCAGATTGCCGGTATGCGGCTGGCAGTCAACAACAGCAATGACCGAATAATTCCGGGGAGATACCTCGGACAGGGGTGTCATGTCGATATCCAGAAGTTTCACCATGCACTGGTTCTCAGCCCTTCCGATGATCCCGCTGTAAGCTATGATGGATGATACACCCATGGTTTTCCGGAAGATATATTTCAGTCCGAATGCTGCAGCTATACTGTCCGGGTCGGGGTTTTCATGCGTTACTATGAGAACTTTGCGTTTTCCTTTTACCAGTGATAAAAGTGAATCCTCGAGCTCTTGTTTTGTCATGATTCCTCTCTTGGTGCAATAATGGCATTGATGGCGTTCATTGAGTTGACCAGGTGAGTGCCTTTCCAGTAGATCCGGGAACACTTCGGACACCGGGCGAATTCTTTCTGGGTAATATACACATATTCAGGGACGCGGTCTTTCACATCATATGGCTTAGCACACATCAGGGTTTCATTGCAAATATTACACCGCGTAAACCACCTTGTCTTTGAGGAAAGATCAAATATGCTCTCAAGGTGTAAGATTTGTTCGCGGACATGATCGCTTTCGATGACGATACAACCTTTTCTCCGGGCCATTTTGCGGATGCGTGTGAGGACGATCCTCCCCTCTGACAGCGCTGTATCAAGTATGGTTTTGTCCCAGCTGCGCGTGTATGTTGTGTCAAAACCCATGATTCTCAACCACTTAGCAAGCCTGCCGAGATTCTGGTCACACAAGAACCGAAGTTCCCGGTCTGAAGGCATCTCTGACATGACACACGTTCCTGTCCGGGTCTACACCCACCACATCGTATCTGACGTGGGTATCGCCATGAAGGCCCTTAATCAGCATATACAGTTGTGAAACACGAATGATGCGCCGTTGTTTCCACAGGGGGATCCAATCCAGAGGGTTGCCGAATGCCGTATTCATGGCGGATTTCACCTCCACAAACACAAGGGTATCTTTTTCCTGTGCGATAATGTCTATCTCCCCCAGTTTTGCCCGGAAATTAACATCGAGTATCTTCAATCCCTGTTTCTTGAGATATTTCCGGGCGGTTTTTTCTCCCGTTATTCCCTTGTCACGTGTGGATCTAACAGACACCTTTGAAGCTTCTCCTGTGAATGGGGCAGACTCCCAAGGAGCGAATAGCTTCGTAGTGTGATTTTGTCGGGTAGCCTTTGTGCTTGGCGAACCCATACCCCGGATAGCGAACGTCCATTTGGTCCATGAGCCTGTCCCGTACCACCTTTGCGACGATACTTGCCGCAGAGATGGATGGTTCGAACTGGTCCCCCTTGATCACCGGGATGCACCTGCAGGGAAGCGGCGGGGCGATATTTCCGTCAACGAGGGCGTAAAGGGGATTGTCGGCCAGCTTTGAGACAGCATCTGTCATGGCTTTCAGCGTGGCCTTGAGTATGTTCATCTCATCGATTGTGGCGGCATCCACCATAGACACACCTATTTGAATCTCCTGCGATGAAATGAGTCGCTCATAGATTTTTTCCCTCTTTGCAGGACTTAATTTCTTCGAGTCCTTAACAACGAGCCGTAATTCATGAGCCGGGTCAATGATGACAGCTGCAGCAACGACAGGGCCTGCCAAAGGCCCTCTCCCTGCTTCATCCACTCCACAGACTGGCCAGTGACCCTTTAGAATAAGGTCTTCCTCAAGGGCCATCTTAGTGGCGTATTTCTCTGAGCCGTGCGGCCTTTCCTCGTCTCTCCCTGAGGTAATAGAGTTTGGCCCTGCGGACCTTTGCATGGCTCACAACCTCTATCTTTTCCACATTCGGCGAGTGCAAAGGGAAAACCCGTTCCACGCCGACCGCATATGACTGTTTCCGCACGGTTATGCTCTCACGGTTGTTTCCCCTGTGGCGGGCGATCACGACGCCTTCGAATACCTGAGATCTCTGTCTTGCGCCCTCAACGATCTTTAAGGATACTCGTATCTTGTCACCTATCCTTATTTCCGGCAGATCCGATTTCATCTGCGCCTTCTCAAACTTTTCGATAATATTCATGAGTTACCTCCCTACAATACGATCTATTGCTATGGACACGGCAGAACGAACAGAGAGGTGGTTGAAATCGCCACCTGCATCGATCGGTTCGATAACCCCGTCAAGCGTCTTTAAAACCCGCGGAGCAATTCCCCAACCGGTTCCGAACAGCAGGCAGACATCCTCGGTCTGTACAAGGTCGCGTGCATCTGCCCACGACATACAATCATCGATCCTTGCCGCTGACGTTCCTACCATACGTGCTCCGGTCTGCCGTCTTATTTCTTCCATGTCACTAACCAGTCGAATTACTTCGAGCGCCTTTTTCCGTATCGGGTTGTAATCACCCCCGAAACCCTTGATCCAATGGTCCGTGATCTTTTTTGCAAAATCCAACTGACCTTGGTATGGATGAACGATATAGAGCGTATCTATACCATATGTCAAGCATACTCTTGCAATATCATGCAAATCAAGGTTGGTTATGGCGGTTGCGATCTCCTCGCCATTTTTATCGAGGCACGGCCAGTGAAGTAGTCCTACATATAGCACGATCAGTCCTCGTCACTGCCTTTGCCCGAATCATCTATGTCCGTCTTGTCTCTGAGCAGGTCCGGGCGCATTTCTTTTGTCTTTTTGTATGCCATCTCTTCTCTCCAGATTCTTATCTGTTCGTGGTTGCCGGACAGCAGCATCTCCGGGACGGACAGCCCCTTGAATTCTCGGGGACGTGTGTAATGAGGATGTTCCAGCAACCCGTTATAGTGAGAATCGCCTGTTTCAATGGTATCCTTTCCCAGGACACCCGGAAGAAGACGGGCAACGGCATCTGCAATGACCATTGCCGGGATCTCGCCCCCTGTGAGTACGTAATCTCCTATGGATAATTCTTCATCCACAAACAGTTGCGTGACCCTCTCATCTACACCTTCATAATGACCGCAGATGATGGTGATCACGTCCATGGTGCTCAGGCGTATTGCGTCGGACTGGCCGAAACGTTTTCCACGCGGCGTTGTCAGGATTACACGGCCTGTTTGGTCAATGTCCTCGAGCGCAGCGGCTATGGGTTCAGGTTTGAGGATCATCCCCCCGCCCCCGCCATAGGGTGTATCATCAACCACCCTGTGGGCTCCCAGGCCGTATTCTCTCAGGTTTGTTATGTGTATTTCGAGTTTCTGAGACTCAATGGCCCTGTGAAGAATACTATGATCGAACACTCCTTGAAACATGTCCGGGAAAAGGGTGATGATATGAATGACCATAAGGAGCTTCTTCTCTTATTCAAGCAGACCCTCAAGCAGTGAGGTGTCCACCACGATTGTTCCCTCGTGTATGGATATCTCCGTAATCACGTCTTTTGTAGCAGGAATATAGTACTGCTTGACCTTGTCTACGACAAAAACATCATTACTGCCCGTGGAAAAGATATTTACCAATTCGCCCAACACCTTGCCCTGTGTATCCACCACGCGCATACCCAACAGCTCAGAGTAATAGTACTCGTCTTCACCCAGATCGGCAAGCTGGTCTCTGGCAACAAAGAGTGACTCACCTTTAAGCTGCTCTACGTGATCAATATGGGTAATGCCTTCCAATTCTATAATGTATTTACCTTTTCGCCGGGCACACGACACAAGTTTTCGCGGTGTGCCCTGATTGCCGACAATAAGGTGTGTGTAAGCGGAAAAGGTGTCAAAAGAATCCCCAAACGGGGTAATCCACATCTTTCCTTTTAGGCCGTTTGGCCCTGTTATCCGTGCGATCTCGATGAGATCGTTGTTCATCTATTCGATTATTTCCAGTACAGCCCTTTTCTTTATCTTGGTGGATGCGGCGGTGAGGAGCGTTCTCATTGCACGTGCCGTACGGCCTTCTTTTCCGATCACTTTCCCCAAGTCAGATTTAGCCACTCTGAGCTCGATTACCGATGTAACTTCGCCCTCAACCTCTGATACTTTCACTTCCTCCGGATTGTCAACCAAAGCCTTGGCAATATATTCAATAAGTTCTCTCATCATTAACCCTCACCACCTTTATATTTTGTATCAGAATTAGATAGAATAGCCTTTGTCTTTTATGAGTTTTTTAACTGCAGGAGTTAATTGACCTCCTTTTTGTGTCCATTCTTTGATTCTCTCAATCTGTAGACTGATGCTTTCAGGTCTGCTCTTTGGATCGAAGTGGCCAACGATCTCTAAAAATCTTCCATCTCGCTTGCACCGTGAATCTGCTACAACTATCCGATAGAATGGTTTCTTTTTTGCGCCGCCGCGAGTCAACCTAATACTAACTGCCATGTGATTTTGTTCCCCCTTACTATCATATTGAGTAGTCCTCACTTATCTTACATGTTTAAAGATTGTCAAGATAATTATCCCTTTTTTTAGAGCTCGTGAACAGAGGAATATTCACCCTTTACAGGACATAACCGCCATTTGTACATTGACCATGTTGCACGTATGTGCTACCGCTGAACTGGCCGGTAGAATGGTAATATCTGTGCAATTTATTATGGTTTAAACTCATCTCAGTACAGTTTCATTGGTAATGGGGGTGTGTATGAAATTTTCCGGAACAGACTCCAAGGACGGTATCATCTCTCGATTCTCACAGTATGTATCCAGTGGAAAGGCTGATTTTTTCAAAGGCGTAGGGATAGATTTTGTCTTCGGCCGCAGGCAGGGACCGTTCGTGTGGGATGCGGTGACATCAAAGCGTCTGATAAACTGCCACTGCAACGGTGGGGTATTCAACCTGGGTCATGCACATCCGGAAATAATCGGAGCGCTGAGAGAAAGCCTCGAAGAACTGGATATCGGCAACCATCATCTGATAAGCGAACAGCGAGCACTGCTGGCTGAAAGACTCGCCCGGCTTACCCCCGGGGACATAACCTATACGGTATTCGGGGTCGGCGGCGGTGAGGCCATCGACCTGGCAATAAAGCTTGCCCGCGGTTATACGGGAAAGATCAAGATCGTTTCCGCTTCCGGCGGATATCACGGCCATACGGGTTATGCCCTGGCCACAGGTGACGAGCAGTATCGAAAACATTTCGGCCCGAGGCCCGAGGGTTTCGTGCAGGTCCGTTTCAATGACAAGGAATCATTGAAACGGGAAATAGATGATGCTACTGCGGCTGTCATCTTCGAGACTATCCCTGCAACGTACGGGATGCCTGTCCCTCATCAGGACTTTTATGCCTTTGCACAGGAACTCTGCAAAAAAAACGGGGCATTGCTGATTATTGACGAAGTGCAGACCGGGCTCGGCCGGACAGGAAAACTCTGGGGTATCGAACACTTTGACGTGGTCCCCGATATCATGGTCATCGGCAAGGGGCTCTCCGGAGGCATTTACCCCATAAGTGCCACGTGCTTCAGAGGGGAGCTGGAGACCTTTTTCCATGAACATCCGTTCATTCATGTCTCCACATTCGGCGGTGCCGAGGTGGGATGCCCGGTCGCCATGAAAGTGCTTGAAATCTCATCGAAGCCGGAATTCCTCAAGCATGTCGCAGACCTGGCCGGTATATTCAACCAGGGCTTTGCCGTGCTGAAACAGAAGCACCCGGAGATCCTGATTGGCCTGAGACAACTTGGACTCATGATGGGCATTGAAATGGTCAACGATCAGTGCGGTCCGGTCATGTCCAAGGTCTGTTATGATAACGGTCTGCTCAGCATTTATGCAAACAACAATCCGTGTGTAAGTCAGCTCCTGCCTCCACTGATCATCGATAAGCCAACAGCCGATGAGATCCTTGACATACTTGACCGGTCTCTTGAAGAGACGAAACAATTTCTTAGGCTGGGCTGAGGTGGGGTCATGATTGCCGATCGCATCGATCCCGATCTCCTGGAGAGGTTCGAGCTGGGTCTCGATCCCCAGAACCCTCAAAAAAGCGTAATCCCTGCCCGCATTATCGGATATGGTGAGATCAGCACCATCTTCGAGATCCTGGATACATCACAGGAGGGGCTCGCGTTCAAACGTCTCCCCATATTCCGGACTCATCAGGAGATGGATTCTTACGAATCGCTGTTCATGGAATACAACCGATTGCTCAACGATGATATCGGTATTCGTGTACCTCATTATGCCCTTGCACGGGTATATCCGGCACAGGGGAACATGGTGATGTACAACGTTCAGGAAAGATTGCCCGCAGATTCGATAGGCAACCAGGTCATAAAGCGTCTGGACAGGGATTCTCTGGCACATCTTATGGTAGCCGTGCTGAAGAAGATGAAGAAGGTATGGGCCTACAATACGGCAAACAAGAGCATCAGGGTGGGACTGGACGGTCAGATATCCAACTGGGCGATAGCAGGGAAGAACGCTGAATCATCTTTTGATAATGACATTGAATTCATCTATATCGATACCGGAACCCCTCTTATGAGGATAGACGGCGTTGAACAGCTCAACCCCGACCTGTTCTTGAGAAGCGCTCCATCCTTTCTTGTCTGGCTCATCAAGTGGCTCTTCCTCGATGATATCATGAACCGCTATTACGATTTCCACATGGTGGTGGTGGACCTGATCGCCAATTTTTACAAGGAACAGCGAAGCGAGGTTATCCCTGAGCTCATCGAAACCGCAAACCGCTTCTTCGAGAATGATCTGCAGGAGTTCTGCCTGCAACCCATTACCCTCAAAGAGGTGAGGTCATATTACCGGGAAGATGCATTTATCTGGCGGCTCTACCTTGCTATGAGGAAACTCGACCGCCTTCTTCATACGAAGATCCTGCACAAACCCTACCCCTACATACTCCCCGGCAGGATAAAGAGATAAACGCACGTCTTACTCAGCGAAGGAAGGATTGGGGTTGAGCTCCTAATCAACGAGATAGAGCAGATACAGGGAGAAAATGAGGCTCAGTCCGCCTATGATCCGAAGGGGGAGTATATGTTGAGGTTTCCTCATCCACTCTGAGAAAGGCCTGTACCAGGAATGGCCCTCCTTACAGGCATTATCCGCATCGCACTGGAGCCTGCCGGTAAAAAAGAGGAATTCTACTCCTATCAGAAAGAATATCAGCCCAAACGTTATGGTAATCATGCTATCACCTCATCTGCGCTCTTCATTGCAGGTTGCCTTTGTTCCAGAAGCTGCACCTGCTTTTACCACACTATTGAATATAATGTCTGCATCTCAAAAAGAAAAGGGATAATGGTCGGTTTTTCTGATAGTATTCCCGTGCCTGATTCGGCAGGCACGGGAACAGGAATGTTTGATAAACTCTATTGGACGGATTCTGCGAGCTGCAGGATCTCCATGGGCAGCTGGATACTGAGAGCCTGTATCTGTTTCGTGTCGACAAAGATCTTTAATTCATCCTGCCTCAGGACCGGGAGGCTGCCAGGGTCAACCCCGTCATTGAGGATTTTGGCAGCGTGCTGGCCTGAGAGAGAACCGATCACTCCAAAATCCGAACCTATGTAGACAATGGCGCCGGGGACCTTCATCAGGGCCAGAGAAATGACTGGGACGTTGCGGACACGGCATATTTCATCAAGCTCATTACACGCCTGGTAGTTTCTCATCCCGTAATATGTATCGAGTGGTACGGCAAAGGCCTGGGCACCCTGGTCCATGAGTTCCTCTGCGGCGGGTTTGACACTGTCTCTCTTGTTTATCTCTTTTGACAGGACACTCATGCCGACAGAGGCTGACTTTGCCTTCGCCTCTTCCACCTGGGCAACTGCATTTTCGTCGTCGGTATGCACAATGCCGAATGTCTTGACTGCCGGGAACGCGAGCCGGACGATCTGGAGAATGTCCTTCATATCCATGTACAGGGTTGCACCGGTGAACCCCGGGCCTGATTCGGTGAGAGACTTGCACCCTGCTGCCTCGGGTATTGCAACTGCTGAAAATACAAGCGGGATCCCGGCAGAGATGATCTTGTCCTTGGCATACTTGGTTGCAGGTGTTCCGATGGTGAGAACAAGATCAGGCCGTGCGTCCACTATGTCTGAAGCCTCTTTCTTTATGCGCATGAGCACACCGACCTTTTTCCAGAGACCACCTTTCTCCACATCAAAGTCGATGATCCGTCTGTTGACGGTAAGATTCTGGCCTTCAACAATACCGTTATCCTTGAGTACGGAGATGAAACCACGGTAGGACTGGTTGAATGGCTCAATATCGGTTACCTGCAAGACCTCGATCCGGTAGTCCTTGCTGAAACAGGGGACAGAAATGCCGGCAAAAACTAGAAAAAACACCAGTAAAAACAAGATTCTTTTCATGAAGCTAGCCCTCCTAAAGAATTTCAATTTTGATTTATATATCGGTAAATTTAATTAATTAGTTAATGAAATATGTGAAATGTTCACGGGATGGCAGAAAAAAATAACAGGATCTAAATGATGACATACCAAGGTAAAAAAGGGTGAAGCATCAAGGTGTATTTACTTAATAATAGAATCCAGTATCCAGAATTCAGAATCCAGAATAAAACCTTAACACACTCTACAGGCAGTTGAAGCAACCCGAATATTTCTCATCCTTCGATGCGATCAGCTGGCCATGCCCATTAGACTGTAGACTTTAAGTTTCTGGGTTTCATGCATGATATGAAAAGTATTTGTTCACTAACAGCCTTCAGCCTATAGCCTAAAAGCCTTATGAAAGAGCACCCTAAGGGCATTTTTTTCAGGGCACCTTCAGACTACAGCCTAGAAGGCTCAGGCAACAGCACCCCATTAGAGCCGACTCATTTCTCCGGCAGGTATTCTCTGAGAAAATCTCCTGTGTACGATCCTTGAGCCCGAGCAATCTCTTCGGGTGTTCCAGTGGCAACGACGCGCCCCCCTTCCTGGCCGCCCTCAGGACCCAGGTCGATGATATGGTCTGCTGATTTTATGATGTCCATGTTGTGCTCTATTACGATGACCGTATTACCTTCATCCACGAGACGGTGCAGCACCTTAAGGAGCTTGTTGATATCGTCGAAATGAAGACCTGTTGTCGGCTCGTCAAGGATATAGAGTGTGCGGCCGGTGGAGCGTTTTGAGAGCTCACGTGCAAGTTTGGTTCGCTGTGCCTCACCCCCGGAGAGCGTAGTGGCGCTCTGTCCGAGCTTGATATAGTCCATCCCTACATCGATGAGTGTCTGCAGCCTGCTCTTTATTTTCGGCACGGCCTCGAAAAGGGCATGGGCCTGTGCCACACTCATGTCAAGTACATCGGCGATGGAATTTCCCTTGTATCGTATTTCCAGGGTTTCATCATTGAAGCGTCTTCCCTGGCACTGGTCACACACGACATAGACATCCGGCAGGAAGTGCATCTCAATCTTTATGAGGCCGTCACCCTGACACGCTTCACACCTGCCGCCTTTGACATTAAAGCTGAATCTGCCCGGTTTGTACCCCCTGACCTTGGCATCAGGCAGGAGGGTGAAGATGTCCCTGATATGAGTGAATACTCCGGTATAGGTTGCCGGGTTCGAACGGGGTGTTCTGCCTATGGGGCTCTGATCCACATTAATCACCCGGTCGATATATTCGATCCCGGTAATGGTTTTTACATGATGTGGCACAGCCCTTGACCCGGACAGGGTCTTGCTCAGGTACTGGTAGAGGGTATCAATAATCAGGCTTGATTTTCCGGAACCGGATACCCCGGTGATGCAGGTGAAAAGCCCGACCGGGATATCCACATCGACATCCTGTAAATTATTTGCCCGGGCCTGCCGTATCCCGATGAACCCTTTCCGGATGGTTCTCCTGTGCTCGGGCTGGTGGATTGTGAGCCTGCCCGAGATATATTTTCCGGTGAGGGAGGTCTCGCTCTTGAGAAGCTCCTGAGGCGATCCCTGGAAAATGATATTCCCGCCGTGTTCTCCCGCACCCGGTCCCATATCAATGACATGATCGGATTTGAGTATGGTATTATCATCGTGTTCCACCACGATCAGGGTGTTTCCGATATCCCTGAGGTGCTTCAGTGTATGTATGAGACGCATGTTGTCTCTCTGATGCAGGCCTATGGTGGGTTCGTCGAGGATGTACATGACCCCCATGAGTGCGGATCCTATCTGTGTCGCAAGCCGTATCCGCTGAGACTCTCCTGATGAAAGGGTTCCTGCCGATCTGCTCAGGGAAAGATAGCCGATGCCCACTGAGGTGAGAAAACCGAGACGGTCCTTTATCTCCTTTATCATCCTGCCTCCGATCTCCTGATTCTTCGGGCTCAGTCTGAGCTGTTCGAAGAACCCCAGGAGATCATCGACGCTCATTCTGGTGAGATCGGCGATGTTTTTCTCATCGATCAGTACATGGAGGATCTCTTTCTTCAGCCGGTCACCGTTACACTGCGGACATACCCTGTTGTTCAGAAACCGGGATATATCACTTCTGATCTCGCCGGTATCCGTGTCACTCAGTCTTCTGGTAAGATTCGGGATGATCCCTTCGAACGGGGTCCCATACGGTCCGAAAACGGTGCCTCCATAGAGCAGGGTCTGTTGAATATCCTTGTCAAGATCCTCGAAGGGCAAGTTTATGTCAAAATCAAGCGACCTGCCAAGATGGCGTATCATCCTGGATGCGAATCTCCCCGGTGGTGATCCCCAGGCGGCAATGGCCCCGTCTTTAAGCGAGAGCTTTGTATTGGGGATGACGAGCTCGGGATCAACCTCGAGCAGCATGCCGAGCCCCGAACACATGTCGCAAGCTCCGTGGGGGTTATTGAAGGAAAACATCCGCGGTGAAATCTCGGGAAATGAGATGTTGCACACAGGACAGTTGTAGTGCTCTGAATATATCGATTCCCCGCCTTTATCGTCACCCACCTTGAGGACGCCGCCGGACAGCCTGCATGCGATCTCTATGGAATCTATCAGCCTGGTTAACACGCCTGGTTTTATGACGATCCTGTCCACCACCACATCGATGGTGTGTTTCTTGTTCTTGTCGAGTTGAGGCGTATCTTCCAGATCGTACAATTCACCATCGATCCGAACCCTGACAAAACCGTCCTTGGTAAGCGATTCGAAAAGTTTGGTGTACTCCCCTTTTCTGTCGGACACCACCGGTGCATAAATGATTATCCTACTCCCCTCGCCCATCGAGTATACGGACGTTGCCATCTGCTGTATGGTGGTTGACTGTATAACCCTGCCGCACTGCCAGCAATGTGGAGTACCTATCCGGGCAAAGAGCACCCGCAGATAATCATAGATCTCGGTCACGGTACCTACAGTAGACCGGGGATTGTTCGATGTGGTCTTCTGCTCTATGGCGATGGCCGGAGAAAGCCCTTCAATGGATTCCACCTGGGGTTTTTGCATCTGTTCGAGAAACTGTCTTGCATAGGCGCTCAATGATTCCACATACCTGCGCTGTCCCTCGGCATAGAGGGTGTCAAAGGCCAGGGATGACTTGCCGGAACCGGATACGCCGGTAATAACCACAAACTTGTTTCGCGGGATCTTTACATCGAATCCTTTGAGGTTGTGTTCGCTTGCCCCTTTTATTTCGATAACGTCTTTCATTGTTAATGATTAGGGCCAAAGAGACAAATGTTCAATGGGCTGAAGCTAAAAAGAAAAGTGCCTGAAGAAAAAACATTCAAGTAAGTTATGGATCCGTATTTCTTCATTTCTCGGTCTGAAGCTTTATAATTAGCCTTTCTATTATATCTTAATGTATTGATGTGTTTCGTCTCTATCTTTGACCTGCAGTCTTGAGCCCTGACTTTGTCCCTCTGAACCTTAGGCCCTTTGCACCCAGGTTCTCGAATGTTAAATATATATCCCGATAAAGTACTCGGTCATCATCTTGTCCAGCCAGTGTTTGAACGCCTCCTGCTGGTACTTTTTCTGGAGGGTTTCTACGATCTCCGGGTAGACCTCTTCAAGTTTCTTGACTCCCGCCAGCTCTTTGGTGCCGACCTCAAAGATGGCATAGTAGGCGTTCATCTTGAACGGCCCTACAACATCCCCCTGATTTGCTGCAACTATTGCGTCACGTATATCCTCTGAAAGGTCGTCAATGGCAATCCATCCTATGTCGGAACTGCCGGAAAGGAGGATGTCGGAGACTTCCTGTGCAACTTCATCAAACGCCCTGCCCCCTTGAATGTCGGACAATGCCTTGATCGCCTTTTCCTCGTCTTCCTTGACGAGTATCTGCTTCAGTCTCACAGATTCTCTGCCTGCATATTCGGGATTCGTATCATAATAATCCTGAATCATGTTGTCGGTGATCACCACCCTGGAACGGACCATCACATCCATCAGGGTGGATTTCATGATCATAGATGAGGCATCGCTGACACTTATTTTTGATTTTTCTGCATAGGACTCAGCTTCTTTCGGATCCACCTTTGGAAACCCGAATGATCTGTATATCTTTTCAACAACGATATTCTCAACCATCAGCTCGAGGACCTGGCGCTGTGCACTCAAGCTGTTTTTCGGTGCACCGAGCTCTGCCATCTTATTCCTGAGATCAGAGACCATGATTATGGTATCGTCCACAACAGCTACGATACCCTCGATCCTGTCTGCCAGGGCGGCATTTCCCATCACGAGAAACGCCAGAATAAGAAGGCATATCCGGCAGTTATTCTTTAACAGAGACAGAGTTGATCTCATCCCAGTTCACCTCAGTAATGTATTGTTTTCTCAGCCCATCTATAAACTCGGCATATTTCTTTTCAAACATCTCACCTTCGAGTTTGTCGTGTATCTCATCGGCTGCTATGATTAACGGCAGTGTACCCGGTTTCGTCCTCTTTGCAACATAAAAAATATGGTATCCCCTCTGCGTGTCGATGATCTCCGAGTAGCGGCGTTCAGGGATGGAAAAGACCACCTCTTCCACCTCTTTCGGCAGATCGCCCTTGACAAACACACCCATAAAGCCCGACTCGTTATTCTCCTGAGGATTGCCGTACTGTCTCACAACCTGTTCCAGGGGTACCCCGGAGCGGAGCATCACAAGAGCCTCTTTTGCCTGGAACTGGTCCTTGACGAACACATGGTAGAGCTCAATGGATGAAGGCCGGTAAAAGTCGGAGAGGTGCTCTTCGTAGTACAGTTTGACCTGATCCTTGGTAACCACCACGTCTTTCTTTACCGCCTTTTCCACGGTCCTGTTGATCAGGGTCCTGGTCCTTATGAATTCCCTCATATCCGAGATATCCCGGTATTCTTCTGTCAGAAGCTTGTCCAGATCTTCTTTGCCGGTACCCTCCATGAGGCCTTTCAACGCAATATCGATCTCCTGTTCCGTAACCGTAATAAATCCCTTGCGTGCATACTGGATGATGAGCTGTTCCTCGATGATATTGTCCACAACAATAGGTTTCATCTGCTGGAGCACTTCTTCGGAACTGATCAGGGATTCCTCCGCGAAACGTTCGAGACGTTCTTTAAACTGCTGTTTCGTAATACAGACATCCCCTACCTGTATCACGCATGCGCCCTTGCCGCGGTCACACGCTCCGAGAAGGAGACTCAGCAATACTATAGAGAATATCACGCATCTCATTTTGAACATTATCTTCACCTATGGGTATTTCAGCAATACCTTCCTGGTAGAGCCTCCCATTCTTGTTTGTCACAAGCTCAATCAGTTTCTCAAGGTTTACTTTGCTATCACGGGCAAGATACAATCTCAAGGTATTATCATGCCTTTCGAGTTTTTTCAGCCTGATCTTCTTCATGATGTCCCTGATTTCAGCGATGCTCATGAGTATCCTGACAGGTGCAGGGATCTCTCCGTACAGGTCCGAGATCTCCTCGCCTATGGCAGGCAGTTCCTGAGCATCCGCAGAGAAAAGTCGTTTATACAGGCCGAGTCTCAGGTGCTGGTCAGGACAGTACTCTTCAGGGATGTAGGCATCCAGACCGATTCTGATCTCGGGATCTATCTCGACAATCTCTTCCTTACCCTGAAGTCTGCCAACGGCTTCTGCAAGCATCTGCTGGTACAGTTCGTAGCCGATCGCAGTGACATGGCCCCATTGGGCCTTTCCCAGGATATCACCGACGCCTCGGATCTCCATATCACGCAGGGCCATCTGGAATCCGGCGCCCAGAGACTCGTATTCCTTGATGGCGGACAGTCTCTTTTTTGCATCTTTGGTGATCTGGCCCGCTGCAGGTATCAGCAGCAGGGCAAACCCTCTGATCTTGGATCTGCCGACTCTGCCGCGGAGCTGATAGAGGTCGGCGAGCCCGAACTTGTCTGCGCGGTTGATGACAATGGTATTTGCCGAGGGGATATCGATCCCGGAGCTGATGATCGCGGACGTGACCAGCACATTGACCGACCGGTCCAGAAATTTACTCATGATCCGCTCCAGCTGGACCCTGGACATCTGACCGTGGGCTACCCCAACCCGGGCCTGGGGCACGAGTGTCTGGATATGTCCTGCCATGGCATTGATGTTGGATACCTGGTTGTGCACGAAAAACACCTGCCCTCCCCGCATCAGCTCCCGCTGGATTGCCTGTTGTATCTCTTCCTCATCGAATCTTGAGATCATGGTCTCGATGGATTTTCTCTCTGCAGGAGGGGTTTCTATAATGGACAGATCCCTGATGCCTGATATGGCCATATTCAGTGTCCTCGGGATGGGGGTGGCTGTAAGGGTAAGGATCTCCACCTCTGCACGTTTTGCCTTGATGAGCTCCTTGTGTTTTACGCCGAACCTGTGTTCTTCATCCACCACCAGGAGGCCCAGTTCCTTGAACTTCACCTTATCGGAGAGCAGAGCATGGGTTCCGATGACAATATCCACCTTGCCCTGTTCCAGTCCGAGCAGGACCTCCCTGTTGGAGAGTGACGAGGAAAAGCTCGAAACAGCTTCTATCCGCACAGGCCATTTTTCAAAGCGCTGCTGGAACGTGTTGAGGTGCTGCCTGGCCAGGAGGGTCGTGGGGACAAGAACGGCGACCTGTTTGCCTGCCATCACCGCTACATAGGCGGCCCTGAGCGCCACCTCGGTCTTGCCGTACCCCACATCGCCGCAGACGAGCCGGTCCATGGGCCTGTGGGAGGCCATGTCTGTATACATGTCCTCTACGGCCCTGAGCTGATCGTCGGTCTCATCGTATACAAAGGTGTCCTCAAATTCCTGGACTAAACCGCTCGATGTATCGAAGCTGGTACCCCGGCTGCTCTGCCGCATTGCATAGATGTCAAGAAGTTCTCCGGCCAGCTTTGCCACGGACTCTTTGGCCCTGTTCTTAGCCTTGGTCCACCTGGTACCGCCGAGTTTATCGATGATGAAATGATCCGCATCGCCGATATAGCGCTGCAGAAGCGAGAGCTTGTACACCGGCACATACAGCTTGTCCCCGCCGAGATATTCCAGGAGGATGAAATCGTTCTTGAACCCCTCCAGGTCAAGCCTGACAACCCCCTTGAAGATGCCGATGCCGTTGTCCCTGTGCACCACGGCATCACCGACATTGAGCTGGGTGAAAGGATTCAGGATCGGCAGCCCTGAAGACACCCTCCTCCGGCGTTTCTTTGTGCCGAAGGCCTCGTCCGCTGAGACGAGGGCGATACCCAGTGAAGGCAGTATGAATCCTGTGGAGATGAAACGCTCGATAAGATGAAGACGTGCACCCCACCCGCTTCGTGTGAGAATAGACGAACCCGTGGTGGTGTCCGGGCGTATTTCCCGTTTCTCAAAGGCATATTCGAGACGTTCGAAGAGCATCTGAGTGCTTGCAAAGACAAATACATCCAGTCCTTCATCAGTCAGCGAACGTATGTATTCGAAGACTGCATCGCTTCCCTGTTCAGCATAAAAGGAAATGGGCACGTGCTTGTACTCCACTTCCTCTCCGGAAGTTCCCAGTGATGTGGAAATATGGTGTCCTGCCCTGTCCAGTGCAGTGAAGATATCCTTTTTGCCGATGACAAGCTCGACCGGAGGCATGTATTTCCTGGAATTTTCATCCGAACGCTCAAATGCATGAACATACCTTCCATATTCCTCATCCCAGAGATCCACCAGCGAGGGTCTGTCGGGGCATACCAGTATAGAGTCAGCCTTCAGGTAGTCGAATATGGAGGCCGGTTTCTCGTAGAACAGGGGCAGGTACATCTCCAGCCCCGGCGTGTAGATGCCCTGTTCTATATCGCTGATGAGATATTTGGCTGATGGATCCTTCATCCGTCTCAGGGCAGGTCGCGCGTTCTTTATATGGTAGGAGTCAAGCAGGATCTCGCTTGCAGGTAGTATGACGGCGGTAGAGAGTTCTTTCTTTGACCGTTGCGTGTTCACATTAAAGGACTTGATCGAGGATATGGTGTCCCCGAACAGATCGAGTCTTACCGGGTCTTGCCTGCCGGGGGAGAATATGTCGATCACCGAGCCCCGAATGCTGAACTGTCCCACGTCATCTATGAGTGCCTCTCTGGTGTATCCCATGTGCATGAGCCTGAGTGCGAGGTCATCCCTGTCGATCTCCATATCTACGCTGAGCCTTGTTGCAGCATCCTCCAGGTCTTCTCTGGCGATCACATAGGGAAGGACAGCACTGAACGGGGCGATAATAACACCGGGATCCCCTTTCATCAGGTGATACAGGACCGATATTCTGTGCGCAACGATCTCTCTTGCAGGGCTGTCGTCCTGGTACGGACGCACATCGGCAGGATAAAAGGTGTGAATATACGAGGAGTCCAGGAAGTTTGTCAGGTCTTCCTCGGCCTGATACATCTCTTCGGTATCCTGCACAATCCAGAGAATGGTCTTGTGTCTCTTTGAGAACGTTGAGGCAATAATGAGCGCCTTGAGCGGCAGCACAAGGGAGCCCATGGAGGTTGTTTGTGCAAGGTTGTCCTGAATGTTATTCATGATAGGGGAATTCGGTTTGTATATCCATGTCCCGGCAGCTGCCTTTCATGCCGGCAACACAGACCACCTCGTCTTTTAAGAGCACGACGGGCCAGAAGACACGTAAAGTCCTTGCTACCCCGCCTTCGGACAGGATCCTGCTCACCTTTTTCGTACCAATACGGTCGCCCGGAATGTAAGAACGGACCCTCAGGAGCGGCAGATCCTGTCTTGGGACACGGATCTCTATCTTCTGGTTGATACCTTCGAGGGTATGGATCCCCGGGCCCTCGACAGCAACATCAAAAAAAGGTCCTTTGAGCGTGGTTGAAAAAACCAGCATGTTGTCGTCCAGTTCTGCATGAACGCGTCTCTTTATTGTATGAGCTCGTTTTAAGCCTGTGAGCACATCCATGATGCCCTGAATCTGGATCGCATCCACACCTCTGGGCTCACCGAGCATATCAGTCAGCACTGCAATGATGAGTCGTCTGGCCAGAGCCTCCCCGGCATCAAGGAGAATGTCTGATTTATAAGCACGAACAAGGTCCCAATTGAATACAACAGCGCGTTCCTCAAGGGATTGTGCCAGGTCAGCCAGGGCATTGCCCTCTTCCCGGGCGATATCGGACAGGCGTGAGACGGCATTGACCACAGACGGGTTTATTTTTCTCATGAGCGGCAGCAGTTCATGACGGATACGGTTTCTCACGAGCTTTGTATCTTCATTCGTGCGGTCGTTCACATGGCTTATGCCGCCTGCAGCGGCATAGTGCTCTATCTCTCTGCGGGAAAAGCCCAGTAACGGCCTCAGTAGCCCATCTTTGGTGGTATAATCCATGCCGGCCAGTCCTCGTATGCCGCTGCCGCGAATAAACCGGTAGATAATTGTCTCTGCCTGATCATCCATGGTGTGCCCGGTGGCGACAAAGGTGTAACCATGCTCCCGAGCGCATTTCATGATGGCTTCATAGCGCCTGATGCGGGCCTCTTCCTCCAGGTTCGGGGTCTCGGGGCTTATGTCAAGTTCATACACATAGGAGTCTATGTGCATGCGTTCACACTGCTCGATGACAAACCGTGCATCATGGTGTGACTCATCACCCCTGATGCCATGATCAATGTGCACAACACCGATCCGCAACCCCATAGGACGGGCAGCCTTGTCCATGAGATCCAGCAGGACCATGGAATCCACTCCGCCTGAACAGCATACGAGTACGGAATCCCCCCTGTTCAGCGAACACGGGCCCTTGAGTATGTCCAGGAACAGATCAAGCATGGTCATGATCTTTAGTACGCTATGCATTAAGGGTCAAGGGATTCGTGACAGGATAAAGAGTTGGAGTATTGGAGTACTGGAGTGGTGGATAAAAAACCAAGGTTCAAGGTGTTAGGTTTTAAGTTTTAGGTTGAATTGAACTCAAAGCAGTATTTAGACTCCGGGAGTCAGAATTCAGAAGAAAAGATTTTATTGAGTGAGTATTAAACCACTGACCACGCAAGAAAGTTTGATAGCGGATTCATTACGAGGAATGAACCGTATGAAAAGTTCCTGAATGCTTCAACATTAACCCAATAACAATTTACCCCTTACCCTTAAGTCCAGTACTCCAATACTCCAGATATGGTATATGGTGATCTGTCGGTTATGATCAGAACCTCAAGAATATGGTTTGCCGTATATCATATATCCATACGCACCTTGTAAACATGGCATTCGAGCTCCTGGGTCATCCCGCGTCCGGTCTTTTCAAAAGCACTGAGCATCTGGACATTGTCCTCCCAGATATAGGCACGCATGCTGTCGAATCCCAGGTCTTTGCCGACAGCCATCATGCATTTCAGGAGATATGTTCCGATACCCTTGTTCTGCCATGCGGGGTCCACCATGGCCGCAAACTCACAGATTTTCCTCGTGCCGCTTGAGTCCTCCCTGGCAATATGGGCAACGGCGGCGATATGTTCCTGCTCGACTTTACCTGCAAGGACGACAAGCGCCATTGAATCTTTATAATTTACATTCACCAGATCCTGAGCCTGCTTGTGGTGGAGAGCCGTGACATGCATGAGGAACCGCTGGAATTTATCATGTGTGCTCAGGGAATAAAACAGGTTCTGAATTGCCCGCTCGTCTGTCACCTTTATGGGGCGGATCAGGAAATCTTCACCGCAGAACTCCCGTGTTACCTCATACTGGGCGGGATACCGAGAGTCTTCCGGAGGGAGCTGCTGGTCGGCGTACACATAGTTCATACGCTTTGCCTCTTCCAGGAGCCATGCCCTGAATTTTGGGTGAGCGATTGTAATCAGTGCCAGGGCACGTTCACGTATGGATTTCCCGAACAGGTTCACATGTCCGTATTCCGTGACCACGTAATGGATGTCCGACTGGGTCGTGATGATCCCGATCCTGCTGTCGGTGAATTCCGGGACAATCCTCGAATACCTGCCGTCTCTGGATGTGGAGCGCAAGGCAATGATCCCCTTTCCTCCAGTGGTAAACATGGCGGTCCGGTTGAAGGTGGAATGTCCAAGTGCACCGAAGTATCCCATATACTCACCAAGACCCACGCATGATTGCCCGGTGAGATCGATCTCCATGGCACCGTTTATGGCGACGAACCTGTCATGAGAGAGGATCGCCGAGAGATTACCGGTACATGACAGGTCTTTCAGCTCCACCATGGGATTGGATCGTACAAATTCAAAGATTTTTTCGGTGCCGATACACAGACTGGCTGTTATTGCCCCATTGTTTGCACTCTTGCCATTTCCTTCCACAACACCTGCATGTACGAGGTCTACAATGGTGTCCGTGATGATCTCCGAGTGAACCGAGATATCCCTTTTTCCTGACAGGTTCATCAGCGCTGCATCAGGGATCCTGCCGAATCCCACCTGAAGAGTCGAACCGTCTTCAATGAGCCCGGCCACATTGGCCCCTACCATGAGTATCTCAGGATCCGTCTCCTCAGGGCTGTAGCTGACCAGAGGTTCGTCGTGTTCCACGATATAGTCAACATCGTCAACATGGATCATGCTGTCGCCGCATGTCCTGGGCATGAATGCGTTGACCTGGGCGATCACCGTATCCGCCTTGTACATGATGGCCTTGATGATATCCACCATGACCCCGAGGCTCATGTATCCGTTTTCGTCAGGTGGGCTGAGCTGAATCAGGATGGTGTTTACCTTGATATATTCTTCGCTGAACAGCTTGGTCATGCCGCTCGTGCACAGGGGCATATGATCTGCATTACCCTGGGCAAAGGCATTTGTCATACCTGGAGAGATGAAAAAGGACTTTATGCGGAACCGTGATCCGAACTCCCCGCCGTAATCTGAATAGGAACGCAGCGGAACAGACGTAAACACCTGGACATCTGTAAGGTTCTTGTTTTCAAAGATGAGCGATTTCACCAGGTGCTGCGGTTCCCCACAGCCTGATTCCACAAAAACACTGGAACCCGCTCTGATGCATTCGAGTATCTTTCGTGCCGGGACCTTCTTGCGGGAATACTCCTCAGGCCAGGAGCCATGAGCCTCTAAGCATACTCCTTTGTCCACAAGCCGATAACCTCCAAGATCTCATCAATAAATACCTGCACTGCATCCTGCTGCTATGGTCTGGCCCATTTCCCTGCATGCATCGAGGGTCTCCCGGGTAATCTCGCCGGGTTTCACAATGGGCTCATAGACCTTTTTGAATTGATATCCGAGACAGATCCTCTCGATGCTCCTGAGTGCACCTGTGCCGTCATTGCCTGCATTTACGAATACGCTGTAGGGCTTTCTGAAGACGCTGCCCCGTGCCGCTTCATAAGTGCGGTCAAAGAAATCCTTTGTCGCACCTGACATATAGCCGAAGTACTCGGGAGATCCTATGATAAGCCCGTCGCATTCGATGAGATCATCCAGGGTCGCGTCCAGGGCATCCTTGAGGATCACTTCGACGTCCTCGATCGACCTTGCCCCTTGTGCCACCGCTTCGGCCATGACCTTATTGTTTCCTCCCTGTGAATGGTAGATAACAAGTATTGTAGTCATATCGTCATATCTTTCACATTTTATTAAATCTTACGATTTGGTTGAGATCTATGACTTTCCTTGCCGTATTCATTGCGGCCTCCATGATAATGATGTGAGTGATACCGTTAAGATATGTATCAGAAAATCAGCCGGATGTCAGGAAGCTCATCTGCCTGGGGCAGATTCAGATCCTCTCAGCATCTCAAGGAAATTTCTTTCAGGGCACCTTCAGCCCTTACGAGCACCTGTATCCATCACTCCACTACTCCAGGACGCCATTATATCATGTGTATGCCTGGGAGAGCCTCTGGAGATTACCCCTGATGACCTCCCGTACCTTGTCGAGGAGGATATCCCTGTCCTTTTCGGAATACGCCGATACGTCGATGGGGTCGCCTACAATGATCCTGACCACTCCGGACCTGATACGCAGGCAATTCTTGGGCAGAAGCTTGTGGGTATCGATAACGGTTATGGGCACAATCGGCAGCCGTGCCTTGAGCGCGAGCATGATCCCGCCTTTCTTGAATTTCTGGAGCCTGCCGTCCATGCTTCTGGTCCCTTCGGCAAAGAAGCAGGCACTGATCCCGTCCTTCAGGTCCGATATTGCCTTGTTCAGTGTATCTCTGGCGGCAGTACTGTCGCTGCGGTCAATGAGGATCATCCTGGCAAGGTGGACCGCCCATCCGAAGATGGGGATGTTTCCCAGGGATTTCTTGCCCACGAACCTCAGCTGATTCTTGAGGGCCAGTGCTACAGCAGGCGGGTCGAGGTTGCTGGAATGGTTGGAAATGAACACGTATGAACGGGTTTTCAGTATCTTTTCAAACCCCTCTATCTGGATCTTCACCCGGTTGGTCTTCATGATGAGCCATGCCCAGCTCTTGCCCATGATATAGGGGATCTTTCCTGACTTGCTGAAAAAAGCGGTGATAATAAGCGGGATGCCGATGATGATGGTGTAGATTGTCGTGGTGAGGATGGTCCAGAAGGCCATCGCCGTATCTATTATCATGATTTTCGTATATAATACTCAGAGTTGCAGCACAATTATGAAAAGGTAAAAGATTTGTAAAACTATGAAGATACTGTTCTCATGCGACCTGCATGGCAGGAAAGATCTCTATGATGAGATGCTCAGATACGCCCTGGAGAACAGCTGCGAGTGCATTCTGATCGGCGGTGACTTGCTCCCTACCCGTCTTGCAGCACCCATAAAGCTCATCTCCGGCGGGGCTGATTTCAATGAGAGCCTCACTGTCCAGCTCGGTTTCATCGATTCGTATCTGGTTCCTGTGCTTGGTGCATTCATGGAGGAACACCCTGATATCAGGATACTCTACGTGCCGGGAAACCACGACTGGAAGACCGCAGTAGGCCGCCTCATTCAGTCCCTGCCGTCTGCCCGGTGCATGCATGCACGTATAGAAAGCTTTGACGGCATCACCTTCATGGGCTACGGCTGTGTAACGGATTCGCCATTCTGGGTAAAAGACTACGTGCGCAGGGACACCAGGGACAGCCGTTATGTTTCCAGCAGGTATCCTCTCATCAGTACCAGTAACGGGATAACGCTGAGCGACGAAGGGGCATACGCCCTTCATAACCCGAGTATTGCTGAAGATCTCTCAGGGCTCTGTCTTGAAGATCCGAACAATACCATCTGCATCTTCCACTGCCCGCCGTTCGGTACCGGACTCGACACACTCCATGACGGCAAACCCATCGGTTCACGCTCCATTGCGGAATATATCGCTTCGCAGCAGCCAATGGTGAGCCTGCACGGCCATATTCACGAGTCCCCATACATGTCAGGAATATACAAGACCACCCTGGGCAGAACTCTTTCCATCAATCCGGGCCACCATTTCAGGCACCTGCATGCAGTGTGTTTTGATACATCCGATCCCCACGCCACCATTACTCACCGGGTGTTCGGCACGAAGTCTCCGAAGGAAAGCGGTATGGACAGGACAACGGACAGGTTTGCACGCAGCATCAAGGCCTTTTTCATGAAGAACGTGCTCATGAAAAGATAGTACGTACGGGGAAAGAATACCTCATAATTGTGAGGCGAGCTTTCTATTGATATCCCGGGTAATAAATTCGATCCCCTTCCTGCTCAGGTGTACATGGTCGCAATAATTCGTGTGGTCTCTCCTGAAATCGAGAAAATCAGCGGTATTGTAATCCCACACGACATCAGGTGTCTCAAAGAGGGCATTGAGCTTCTCCTGATACGTGCGGTAGCTCTGTTCATACATGACAAAATATTCCTGGGGGATCGGGTGGTAATAGGCAAAAATCTTTATCCCTGATGCCCGGATCGCCTTCAGCAGCGAATCCAGATCTGCATAGGCCCTGTCATTGATCCCTATGGGCTCGTTCGGGCTCATCCTTTCCGCCTCTTTTTGGATGAGTCTCTTCGAATCGCGTCCGGCCTTCCTCAGATTGTAGTCATATCGGCCGTACTCATCGAAGTAATCGTACATTTTGCCCATGTTGATCAGAATCTTGCGCCGATAGAAGTCCAGGGTGTTTATCGAGCCCAGAGACCCCCAGTATTCCCGCGGAACCATACGGGTGGTCCTCTTCTCATCACTTTCCGTCAGGATCGGGTACAGGCTCAAGATCACGCATTTCAGATCACCTTTTGCCAGCACATTGTCCACAAGGATCTTCAGTTCCGCAACGGTTGTCCCGTTGATGGAAGCGTTGTAGAACCTGCATCCTACGAACTCTTTGGAATCGATATTGTCCGATACGGAAGACCCGAGGAGCAGCCCGTCAAAATTAGCCGGGATATAGTTGAAAGACAGCAGGTACTTCGAAGTACGCTCATTGCCGTAGATCTTAATGCTTTTCCCGCTCACGTCCCCGAACAACCCGTACTCGTTCATGCAGACATTGAACGACACCACAAGCACGACAATGCTCAGTGTCAATACGATGGATCTGATGAAGAACGCTTTAAAAGTCAAAATAGATAAACTCCCTTGGCATCATGGAATTCAGAAACAACAGCCCCAACAGGATGAGGGCCACCTGATATGCCAGCCGCCACCTGGTCGGCTGGAAACGCTCAGGGATGCTGTTGGTGTTCTTCATACAGAACACCGTCACCACGGAGATAACAAGGATCAGCCAGCTGAAGTTCTGCTGTTTCCCGCTGATATTCTCGAACAGCAAACCGCCCGAAAAAGCAGTCAGCCCGAACATCGCTCCCAGAACATGAAGGGCATCCCGAATACTTTCCGCCCTGAAAAATACCCACGCGATATTGATGAAATTGAAGGTGATGAATCCTGCAAGGAGCTTGGGGAGCCTTATTCCCCACTTGTGCCAGATCCGGTGGATCACACTGGCAAGACCGTGCAGTGCCCCCCACAGGACAAAGGTCCATCCGGCCCCGTGCCATATCCCGCCGATGAGGAACGTGATGAGGATATTACTGTATATCCTGGCCTCGCCTCTTCTGTTCCCTCCCAAAGGGATGTAAATGTAGTCCCTGAGAAATCTCGACAGAGTGATATGCCACCTTCTCCAGAAATCCTGTATGTTCAGTGCCTTATAAGGAGAATCGAAATTGAACGGGAGTTTGATGTTGAAAAAGTATGCTGAACCGATAGCCATGTCCGTATACCCGCTGAAGTCGAAATAGATCTGAAAGGTATAGCTCAATGAGGTGATCCACGCCTCGATAAACGTGTAGGATGCCCCTGCAGTAAATCCCGCATCAGCCCAGAGACCGAAGGTGTCTGCAATCACCACCCGTTTGACCAGACCCAGCGAGAATATCGTGAGGCCGAGACTGAGGTTTCGATATTCCACCCTGGTCTGTGCGGCCTGTTCGAACTGCGGCATCATTTCACGCTGACGAAGGATAGGACCTGCGATCATCTGCGGGAAGAAGGTCACAAAAAGGCAGTAGTCCATAAGGGAGCTCTTGTGGGCATCTCCCCGGTAACAGTCGACGAGGTAGGCTATCTGCTGGAAGGTATAGAAACTGATGGCCAGCGGCATGATGAGCTTCAGCGGGGCTATGCCCGAGTGCACGAGAGCATTGATATTTACGATGAAGAAATCCGAATACTTGAACACACCGAGGAAAAGAACATTGAGGATGATCCCGCAGGTGAGCAGGCCTCTGGCAGCCCCTGCCTTGCCTGTTTCACCATACCGTAGGATACCCCGGCCTGTTCCATAGTTGACCATGATGGAAACGAGCAGGAACGGGAGGTAATACAGCCCGCCGTAGATATAGAAGATCAGGGAAACCGCAACAAGCAGGTACCTGGATGAGGTCGAACGTCTGCCCCGGCTGAGAAGGAAGTACCCTGACACTGCAACAGGCAACAATACAAAGATATAGGCAAATGAATTAAAAAGCATACGCACCTACTCATATAATATTATGAATGGATGTGCCACAATCATTCTTGTCCGGGCTGCACGGCACATCAGACCGATGAGCCTGCCTGAAGGGAAACATATGTCAACGGCATGTATGAATATTGTAACTTTCTTTGAGCTGTTCTTGACAATCATTCAGCAGCGATTATTTTAAATCGGTAACTTGTTTTTGCGATTGTATGCATATCTGAATAATCATTCTTTTCATTCCATGAGCTGACAAATAAAAGGCACCCCCATGTTTAGATGGTTTCGGCTTTTACTGATCTATTTGAAGGCGGCATTCCGTGAGAAGATCTCCGTCACGGACAAGGCTTGTTTGTCGTTTGTTGTCCTTCCCCAGGAAGTGGATCTGGAGTACATGAACAATTCATGCTTCTGGGCCGTTGCCGAAATGGGGCTCATGGATATACTGTTCAGAAGTGGATTGGTAAAGCTCTGCAGACAAAAACGATGGGTCCCGCTGGTGAGATCCCAGAAAATCGTATACAAAAGACCCTTGAATCGGTTTGACAGGTATCAGCTCGAGACAAAACTTATTTCATGGGACGAACGATGGCTGTATTTCCGGCAGACTTTTATCAGAAACAGACTCCTGATAGCAAACAGCCTGGTGAAGGTTCTGTTCATGAGCAAAGACGGCAGCAGGATATCTTCTCAGAGTGTGCTGGCGTCTTTAGGGATTACGTCGGCCTCGCCGCAAGTGTTGTTTATAGACCAGTCGGAAAAGGTTGATAAAAACCTGCTGGAGACCGGCATACTCTAGCTGATGATCAATGCCGGATTTTATAGATCGGTCCGGGAAGACATGATCCCGCTTCACGCCAAACCGGTTGTATACAGGGACAGACCTGTCGCTAACTGAACGTAGAACACTTTCGATGCTGTATTGTGATGCAGGTCAGACGACTACTACCGAATTATCGAAGTCTCCGTACGGGCTCCTCACATATTTATCGGCCCGGTCATCATTCTCCCAGACATGACCGTCTAAAAGATAGCGGAACTGGTATTCCCGGCCTTTCTCAAGAGATATGGTCAGATTGAAGTCTCCGTCCTTTCTGTGTATCATGGGGTGTGAGTTTGCATCCCAGTTGTTGAACTCGCCCACGAGAAATACTTCACCGGCTGATCCGGCCATATCCTTTGGGATGGTAAAGGTCACTTTACATACAGGTTTGGTTTTAAGGTATTGTTTCTGAATACTCATCCTTTCCTCCTTGAGATCCCTGTACAAATGCCTGACAAAGGAACTGCATGCCCACCAATGTTCAATTTTATCTAATAAATATCCCGAAGCAGTTTCGTGTCAATGCCTTTTTGTAAATCTTTTTTTAGGGAATTGTCTCACTATTTTATCTCCCGTCTTGTATGTTTTTATCCATTACTAACAGTCTGATAGTCTTTAGCCTGACAGTCTTCCTCCTGAATTCTATTTTTCATATAAACACTCCACAGCCTGTTCAGACGATGCCATTGTCATACGTGCAGAAATCCGACATTCCACAGGGCTACAGAACTGTAGGTCCTTGCCCAGAAATTGGCCTTTTCCACCGATGGGTATTTATAAAAGTCCTGGGTCCACCGGTATGACGGGGTCTGGTAGAGATCGCGGAGGATGTTGGCTACATGCCGGGACTTCCAGTGTGCATTGATAAGAAAATCGCGCACAAACCCGATGAGTTTTTTCGGCTGCAGGGCTGAAGGATTCGGGGAGAACAACACATCTCTGCTGTCGTCGTGAATATTCTCCTCCTTGAACGCCTTTTCAACGGCCATGCCCTTGGGCAGGTCGTCCTGATGTTCAAAGTCCCGGTGGAATTCGTACAGGTCGGACGAACGATATTGCCTCATCAGCAGCACAAGGGTTTCGTTTGAACAGGGGATGGAACCCTGAAATTCCCTGGAATGCCGTGCCGCTTCCTGAAGGTCCCACATGCATCCGATAATATAGTCCATATCGTTTTCTTCGATGACGGTTTTCCCGTCAAAGTATGTCCCCACAACATCCACAAGCGGTGGATTGGAATATTTATGGTATTTTTCATGGTTTTTCTTGTGAAGGCTGAAGGGGCTCCGGATACACCGCATAAACGGAGACCCTTCGTTCCAGGTGTTGTCGATGTTGATACAGCGCTCAAGGCAGTCGGAAATTGTTATGGGAAGCAGTCCCTGTGCAGCATTGTCCCTGAATGCTTCCATGATCAGCAGCGCAATATATTCGGCAATCTTGCCCAGCGTGCTGAACACCCGTGCAGCCTCGAGCGAGATACCGTACCAGCGTCTGATATCATCCGGATCGATGTATGCACATGCCTGAATAAGATCATCTTCCAGAAAACCAATGTCAGCGAGTTCTTTCATGAAGCCTTGATCGAGAAGATTCTGAAACAGTATGTGCCCGCCCGAAGGGGTATAGTCCAGGAGATAGGGGATGCCCCGCGACCTGAAGATGTCCTCGAGAAACTTGGCAACAGGGATTACCTGCCTGAAATACGCCTTCTGGCTCTCAATGTTTTCATAAAGCGCATCATTGTCTTCACCAAGAAAGATCTCAAAGTCAAGGGGCATGAGGACCGACTGGGAGCGCTCGCCGATCAGGGGAATATGCACCTGAAGCCCTCTTATGGCGGTGAGATGTTCAAGTCTGTCAACAGGTGCTGCGATTGCCGGGAAAGAAGGATCAAAGCCCTCTGCTATCAGTTCTTCTCCTGTCGCCACAACATAGTGGCTGAACCGGAAGCAGGAACGCAGCGGATCGATCACCCGAGCATAATAGTCCTGTGCATCCATAACAGGCCTTCCCTTCTTCTGCGATTATAGTATAGTAAGGGGATCCGGCCCTGAATCAATCGGTTTGGCAAAATTTATCTATGGAATACCGGAGTGCGGAGATAAACCAAGGTATAAGGTGCAAGGTTTAAGGTCTAAGGCTAAGGATTCTATTTTTTTCATAAAATTCATATCATCGATCCGGGAATTTCTCTGTTTTATAATAACGATTAATTCAACCCCCCTCCCCCATAAATCTTTGACAAAACATATTGAAATCGGTAGGATACACGCACACTATCCGGGATCTTCTCACCTTTTGTAATTGCTTCTGTATACGTGATGAACATGACAAAGAGGGCTCAAGACAACACTGGTTCACCCATGACGCACGGAGTGTGTTTTGATTAGGCTGCAGGTGCCCTGAAAGAAATGCCCTTGGGGTGCTGAATGCTGTAGGTGCTCATCAGGGAAATACCCGTGGGGTGCTGTAGGCGATACAGGTATTAAATTTCTTTATTTTTTGTGGAGGGGATATGATTTCAGAACTGGATCGATACAGAAAGTATGGTGAGCGGATAGAGGCACTGATACGCCCTGCAACCTTTCCCCTTGCAGTAAAATTGATTAGATCGGAGACTGAGATACAGCCCGGGTATACAAGACCTTCCAGGGACATGGCTCTGCAGAATTTTGTCTGTCAAGATTTCAAAATGTCACGCACTTACGGCTGGACCATTGCAATCACTGAGGCGGATATAAACTGCAAGGCCGCACGCGCAGTGTATGGATGGGATAAGCTTACGGATGAGGACAAGAAATGGGCGCGAGAATTCAGCGTTGGTCTCTATGCAAAGGACAGTGAAACAGCAGGCAAGTTTGAACAACATCTTTATTCGCTGAATAATGAATATTTAGGATTGATTATTTCTCCGCTGACCTGGACAAAAGTCGTACCGGACAGTGTGTTGATATACTGTCTGCCTGCCCAGGCAATGAGGTTTGTACAGGGTTATCTGTTCATGGAAGGTGGTGTAATGGAATTCAGTGCAGCGGGAAGAATTGGTTCCTGTCATGAGGGAGTGATAAAAACGATCAAGACCAGTAAGCCACAGTATGTCACCCTGGGCAATGGAGATCGAATCTGGGGCGGAGCCCAGGATCATGAAGTTCTATTTGCCTGTCCGGCAGAAAAACTGGATATACTCATGGAAGGAATTGAGAGAACTCATGCTGCAGGTCTGCGCTATCCTGTTCCGCAATATATGAATTATTCCCCGGGCTTTCAGGCTTCATTCGAAAAAGCAGCCATGGATCGCTCAGGCGGTACTCTTAAAAAGGAGTGAAGCATGAGGTCAAAACTTGCATTATAATATCTTTATCATCCCTGCTTATTAATGTGGCATTACAAGACCTGACCACACCTTCCCCCTGCTTGGACAGGTGGTCAGCAGGGAGAATTTGGTTTTAAGATTAACATAATAATAGAAAGAGTGTACGCGGGCATGGATTTGCATTCCCATTTTATTGATCGCGGTGTGCCCACCCCTTGACAAGGCAGCATAGCGGATATCTAATAGGCACCATGCTTATCAAAACACTATGGTCCATCGAGGCCCCCTGGACGCAGGGGATGCTGCGCGTCTTTGAGCCGACCCAGGCTGAGGTCCTGGCCGCTGCCCCTTTGCTTGCAGCCTTCTACAACGACAGTCATAATTCCGCGATGTTGACGAACACGTGCGAGATGACTGCACCCGAAGTCGTGGAAACTCACCAAACCTTACGCGCCAACGGCGGTCGCACATTCTTGTTAGAGCAGGATGGGGTGTTGATGGGCGACGCTGATTTCCGGAACATCACTGGGTCGGAGGCAGAATTCGCCATCCTGATCGGTTCACGCACCCAGCAGAGTCGTGGCCTCGGTACACGCTTTGCGGCAATGATGCACATTGCAGCCCTGCGCGTGTTCGGATTCAAGCGCGTCTACGCCACGATTATTCCGATGAACATCGCTTCCCGCCGGATGCTCGAGAAACTTGGTTACCAGCCAGACCAGAGTTCGCGCGCGGCCTCCTTCACTGATACGGAAGACGACATCGCGATGTCAATCGACTGGGCTCAGTTCAAGCGGTCACACGCCGAGCTCCTGACGCAGGTGGTCATCACCGCACGAACACCGTCGCCAGACTGACAGGCGGGATAGGAATGGAAAAAGGGGACGTTTCTAAGTTTCAAATTATTATTAACGGTCTAATGGGCGACCCCATTACAACTGGTCAGAAAAGATAATCAGATCCTGGAATGATAAAAGGTGCATCCAACACGTGAAATCAGATAATTATCTATCAAAGCTCATACTGATCCTATCAATACTGGTATCTATCTTGGTGTTCATTGTATTCCCTATGGTTCTGGAAAACACATCCCATGAAGAGATTGCAATTCATACGATAAGAGATACCTGGCAGGACAATCAGTTATTACTGCCTGCTCCAACAAAGTTTGCTGTTACCTTTGCAGATCACAATATAATCAGAATCATTATGTTGAGCGTACTTATATTCGCAGGGGTGCTGTTCGAGGTTATCTGCAGGAACAAGATGATAACAGGTACATATCATTCAGTCTGTCTGCTGTTGTGCATCATGCTGGGAGCCTACCTTTTCCTGGCCTGTATTGTACCGTACATCCCCCTATCCTCTCTTGATTGCGGATAAATTTCCGCAGAAGCCAGACCGGTGCTGCAGGATGTACCGGCAAGATCTGTTGTTGGGGCAATGATACAGAATCTACGCAAGGTCGAGAAGGTATATGATAAGATAGCCGAAGAATATGCAGAAGCGTTCCTTCATGATCATGAAAAGAAACCCAAAGACCGGGAGGTTCTCCACAGGTTCTCGCAGGAGATCGGTGAGAAGAGGCCGGTCTGGGATCTCGGCTGCGGTCCCGGTCAGACCGCGAGATACCTGAAGGATCTCGGCATTGAGATCTCCGGGCTTGACCTGTCGGAAAAGATTCTCGAACAGGCAAGGACAATTCATCCTGATATCCCTTTCAGGAAAGGAAATATCCTTGAACTCGAATTCGGGAACGACTCTATAGCCGGTGTTGTAGCCTTCTATGCTATTGTTCACTTTACCGAAGAACAGGTGAAAACAGCTTTCCGGGAAGTATTCCGTGTATTGCAGCCGGGTGGAATATTCCTTTTCACCTACCACATCGGTGAAGATACAATCCGTATAGAAGAGTTTCTCGGCAGGAGAATCGATATCGACTTCATGTTCTTTACCACTGATTTCATCCATTCGTGTCTGAGCGACTGTGGATTTGAGAAGATCGAGATAATCGAGCGGGAACCATATGCGGGAGTGGAGTACGAAAGCCGGAGGGCATATGTGTTTACCGTAAAGCCGGTTGACTCCTGAAACCGGTTGCATATTATACAATCAAGCGGTGTCCGGGTTACCAAGGGATACCTGCTGATTTATTTAGGATGCAATGCTTCACAGAGCGTTTGTTCTGAGATGTTAGGAACTGCAGGATTCAAATGAATCATGTCGTGATCATTCTCTTAGCTTCGTGGCTGGCAGGAGCAACCGCCTTCGTCGGAGGGATTATAGCAAAAATCGAAGGCAGTGCAGAGACAACGACGAAACGTGAGATCATCCACGGGGTGATAGCCTTTGGCGGAGGAATTCTGATTGCGGCCGTTGCTTTTGCTCTGGTCCCGGAAGGAATGTCTGCATTAGGTCCCGTAAGTCTCACCGTTGTTTTCTGTGCCGGCGGCATCATGTTCTGCATTCTTGACGCATATCTGAGCAGACGGGGTGGGACCAGGGCTCAGTTTATGGCAATGCTTATGGATTTCGTGCCTGAGGCGATTTCACTCGGCGCTGTGTTCGGACACAATCAACGTCTCGGCTTTCTCCTCGCCGCATTTATCGGTGCCCAAAACCTGCCTGAAGGATTCAACTCATACCGGGAGATCCTGAAGTCGGGCGGCAGACCACGCACAACGCTGGCAACTCTCCTGGCGATCAGCCTGCTTGGTCCCATTGCGGCGTGTTCCGGATACATGTTTCTGCATGATCAACCGAAGCTGACTGCCGGCATCATGAGCTTTGCAGCCGGAGGCATCCTGTATCTCATTTTCCAGGACATCGCCCCCCAATCCAGGATGCGGAGGCATTGGACGCCGCCACTGGGCGCTGTCCTGGGTTTTGTCGTGGGCATGATAGGCAAGCAGTTGATCGGGTAGAAGAATTCCGGCTCATGCCGGTTGTACAGGTTATTTCTGTGAAAAATTTGCCCCTAAAGGCGATCTTTTTCAGAACAGACAGCAGGATAGAAGAAAATGAAATACGTACATGGCTATGATCCGAGAGAAACTATACGGCTGCAGGACCAGGCCGATACTCTTGTGGAACTGCTGCACTCCGATACCTTTTACCCGGCAGGGAGCCGGGTCCTTGAGGCCGGATGCGGTGTGGGAGCACAAACCATTACACTGGCCCATGGCAGCCCTGATGCATGTATCACTTCGATTGATATATCCGGTATATCGATTAATGAGGCCAGGAAAAAGATTGAAGAATCTGGATTCAAGAATGTTCGATTCATGCAGGGTGACATCTTCAACCTGGCATTCAAGGCGGAATCGTTCGACCACATCTTTGTCTGTTTCGTTCTTGAACATCTTTCGCGGCCGCTTGTTGCAGTGAACTCACTGAAAAACCTACTCAAGCCACGCGGTACGATCACGGTGATAGAAGGAGACCATGGATCGACGTATTTCTATCCCGACAATGATGCTGCACACAGGGCGACCCGGTGCCAGGTGGAACTGCAGAAGAGAGCCGGCGGCAATGCTAATATCGGCAGGGAGCTCTATCCGCTTCTGGACGCCGCAGGTTTCGATTCCATCCATGTATCACCACGAATGGTCTACGTTGACTCGAGTAAGCCACGGCTTGTGGAAGGATTCACAAAGAACACGTTTACGGCAATGATAGAAGGTGTGCGGGAGTCCTCCATCAAAGCCGGCCTGATCGATGAAAAAACCTTTGATGAAGGTATAAATGGCTTGTACAGAACGACACAAAAAGATGGTGTTTTCTGTTATACGTTTTTCAAGGCGATAGCGACAAAACCGGACATTGCAGAATAAATCCGGCAATGCATGAAAAAAGATGGGATACATGAGGAGGAAGTGACGTCCTTAGTTTAAAGAAGAAAGGAGGATAGAATGAATCGGAACGACGGACATTGCCCTTGTCGCAACAATATGCAGGGACATGTACTACTGTTATGGATTATGATCTACCTTGCCCTACCCGTTTCATGCACGACAACCAGACCCGCTTCCATTGACACACAGCTATCCACACGAGAAGGCGACGAACAGATCCGGGAAGGACTGAGGATCTATATGCGACCATTGGAGGACGCAGCTGAGATAAAGAAATACTTTGGTACGAATCTTATTGAAAAAGACATCCTGCCCGTCTTCGTATTGGCGGAGAACAGAACCGGTTCCGAATATTTCCTGGTGGAGCCAGCAGACCGGTATCCAACGGCCCACGAGGATAAGGACCTTGACAGCATCGGGTCCGGAACCGGCGGTACTGAATACATGTCCGCAACACAAGCCAAGAAATCGGTTTATACAAAAGATACATCACTGGAAACATCACTTATCATGACGGGCCCTGTCTTCTGGCTGGCAATAGTCCCTTTGTCAATGACCGATTACGGACCGACAGATGCATCAAAGTCTCTCCAGCAGGCGCTGATCACCCAATCACTCAGGAAACAGACCCTGGCCCCGGGCCGGACAGAGAGCGGATTCTTATACTATCATCTCCCTGAAGACGCAACTTCTGCCGGAACTGTCGGAATAAACCTGAAGGCCACGAACCTGGAAACGCAGCATATAATGTATTTTCGTTTTATGAAGGAACTCAAAAAGGAGGATGCAAATGTCAAGGCGGAGTAAGCTTATAACCGTTCCGGTCTCGATTATTGTTTTTCTTTTCGCGATCTCAGCGTGCGGTGGTTTCGGCGGAAGGTACAAGATAGACAGCAAGCAAATGGGTGACTCTTTAACCGGCGAAAAATTCCCTGTCAGCATAAGGCTCGTATTGAATCCCGAACTGTGCGATCATACGTACATTTCAAAACGGCAGGGCGCCAAGAGGGTTTATGAGCTGGGTGAAGCCTTCTGTACGAGTACAAAAGATCTTTCAGCCCGTGTTTTTAAAAAGGTTACCGTTGTTTCAACCGAGGATGACGGCATACAGGGGGATTACGATGCAACCCTTATCCCAAAGGTGATTGACACTTCCGTACTGGTTCGACCCGGTGCACCCCCAAACTTTGAGGCCACGATAATCTATGAGTGCTCGATGGTAGACAGAAACAATCGCATGGTATTCCTACGAACGATTAAGGAGAACAAGGTGTACCAGGGATACGGGTATGAGGGCTATAAGATCGTGATGCAACAGGCAGTGGATGAATTGTTCCTGCAGCTTGGCAATGAACTGTCTTTTTCTCCTGAGATCAAAAGATTTGCCGGTTCTCTCAGTGCTGAATAAGTCAGACGGTCTCATGGGTAAGCCTTTTTAGGAGGAAGTGATGATCGATCCCGGATTAAAGGGAAAAAACGCACTGGTAACCGGCGCAAATAACCCATACGGCATCGGTGCGGCAATCGCGAGGGAACTGGCCTCTCACGGTGCTTCGGTGTTTCTTCACGGCTATCCCCGGGAAATCGGCAGTCCATCAGGCAGTGGAAAGGAGCACCCGGGATTGCCCTTCTTTTTTGAACAGCAGTCAAAAAGTGCCGGTGAAGTGGCAGTATCGATCAGGCAAACCGGAGCTCAGGCGGCTCACTGGGATGCCGACCTGGGTGATCCCGGAAATGTTAGCCTGTTGTTCGATAAAGCGGAAGAAGCATATAGGCATATCGATATTCTGGTGAATAATGCTGCTGAATATATGGCCGACACCTTTGTCCCTATGGACATTTCCAGCGAAAAGACGGAGCTCTGGGATGAGGGACCGGGTATCTCCACCTTCGATGAGGAGACGCACGACCGGCATTTTGCGGTGAACACCCGGGCCGCTGCCATGCTCATGACAATCTTTGCCCGTCGTTTCATTGAGAGAAGGGCTGACTGGGGGAGAATCATCAACATCAGTGCGGATTGCGCGTGGGGGTGCCCGAAGGAGATATCGTACCGCGCCAGCAAATACGCCCTGGAGTCGTACAGCCGGAGTGCTGCAGCCGAGCTGGGACCTCTGGGCATCACGGTAAACATTGTATCGCCCGGACCGGTGCAGTCCGGATATATCTCTTCCGACGTTGAAAAGGCACTTGTTGGCGATATCCCGATGAGGAGAATCGGTCTGCCTGAAGATATCGCACATGCTGTCTCATTTTTTGCATCCAGGCAGGCCGGCTGGATCACCGGGCAACTGCTCTTTGTCCATGGAGGGCACCGGATGGCTCTGGGCCTGTAGCAAAATTGCAAAAGAACCGACAACCCTATAGAATTTTAGAGAATAACTGAAGTCCGAACTGCACAGACTTGAATCCGGTCACCTGCGGAATTATACATCATACTACACACGAGAAAGGAGGTATGTATGATGCGTTCCGTACTATCACTACTCTTTCTCTTATTTCTTTCGACTCTTTCATTCGGTGCTTCAGGATCGTCTGTTACCTATCAGGTAGACGGTGACTCGTATGAGGGGTACTATATCAGTCCTGAAGAAAACGCGCCTTTTGTGCTGCTCATCCATGACTGGGACGGCCTCACGGATTATGAGATCAAACGGTCCAACATGCTCGCAGACCATGGCTATGCCGTATTTGCCCTTGATCTGTTCGGTGCCGGTGTGCGGCCGACAGCAGATAAAGACAAACGCCAGCATACCGGTGAACTTTATAAAGACCGGCAGAAGATGCGGGCACTGATGCAGGGTGCCCTGGACACGGCGAAAGAAAGAGGTGCCAATGTGGATAATGCTGTGGCCATGGGCTATTGTTTCGGCGGCGCCGCGGTGCTTGAACTGGCCCGCTCCGGGGCTGATCTGAAAGGGTTCGCAACCTTTCACGGCGGCCTTGCAACCCCTGAGGGACAGGATTATACCAAGACCCGGGGTGAAATCCTGATCATGCACGGTTCAGCCGATTCTGCCATAACCCTGGATCAGTTTGCGGCCCTTGCCAAAGAACTGGAATCGACCGGCATTAAACACGAAATGATCACCTATGGCGGTGCACAGCATGCATTTACCGTTTTCGGTACTGACCGTTACCAGGAAGCGGCAGACAGGAAATCCTGGAGACGCTTCCTTGAATTCCTCGCAGATACATTGAAGTGAAATTAGGTCTGTACCGAATCAAACGTATCGGACGGCTGGAGTACAAGGTCTGATAGTGGCCTATTACTGATATTGACAGGGTTGTATGACGGATCGGACAACCATTGTCGGGATAGACTGCGCTGTTGACGAAAAGAATATCGGCGTCGCTGTCGGCAAGTGGTCTCCAGGAAGGCTTGTGCTGACATCCCTTCCCTCCCAGAGAGAAATGCGGCCTGTGGTTGATTTTGTGTGCAGAGTTCTTTCCCGCTCCAAACGGACTCTCCTTGCCCTGGACGCACCTCTGGGCTGGCCTGAAGACCTCGGGAAATCACTAGTCAACCACAGGGCCGGAAGTCCTATTGCCCCTGCTGCCGATTTGCTTTTCAGAAGGGAGACCGACAGGTTTGTAAGGAAGCGTCTGTGCAAGCAGACCCTCGATGTGGGCGCCGACAGGATTGCCAGGACAGCCCATGCCGCACTGAATCTGCTGGAGACCATACGGAAGCGAAGCGGTCAGGAGATACCCCTTGCATGGAATCCGTCCTTCAAAAG
>ERZ795057.164-NODE-164-length-70595-cov-13.954338_pt1 | contig 70595 bp, 62 predicted proteins | sample MGYA00375141_ERZ795057 | MGnify/ENA primary metagenome ERZ795057 (study PRJEB30186, sample SAMN05720163) | activated sludge metagenome | isolation source: Anaerobic digester | place: Hong Kong | collected 2015-01-26 ...
TGTTATGGTAAATGATCTGGTTAAGAATTCCACCGTTGTGATTGCTTTGATGATCTTTGATCTTTTAGGGATCATTTTAAGCTTTACAGGTGCGTTTTATATCAGGGCCTGGCTGTTTGCAGATATGATTCATATTTTTCCACCTATGGAGCACGGCATAGACGTGTATCTCAAGATGTGGATGATTCTTTCATTCTGGCTGATTATCTTCGCTTATGAAGGGCTCTATCCTTCCATCGGCAGCGGATTCTGGGAAGAAACAAAAGGTATCCTCAAGGGTAACACTCTTACCTTCTTGATTCTGATTTTGCTGACCTTCATCACTAAGACCTCCATCGAATTTTCCAGACCGGTTATTGTGTTGGCGTTTTTGCTGTCGATAGTTCTTGTTCCGTTAATGCGGTATATCATTCGATCTGTTTTGAGGAGAATCGGGCTCTGGATGAAGGAAGTACTCATTGTCGGCTCCACAGATGCTGTGAATCAGGTTCTGTGTAACCTGAAGAAGCACCCTGACTGGGGGATGAAGCCCGTAGGGGCTGTGTTACAGGATGGAGAACAGACTTTTCTGTCTGGGATCCCGGTATTGGGAACCATCGAGCAAATGGAGGAGGTAAGAACTAATGCCCGGGAGGTAATCGTTGCGATGCCTCATGTGTCTCGTGAGGAACTGTTGGGAGTTATTGAGAGCGCCTCACGGATTTCTCCGGTCGTAAAAATATTGCCCGATCTCTATGGAATCGCTTCTGCAGGGGTAAAGACATATGACCTGGACGGCATGCTGCTTTTGGAAATGGAAGACAGGCTGGCATTGAAGAGAAATGCGATAACAAAACGTGTGTTCGATGTGCTGTTTTCCATAATGGGCATGGTCATTCTCTCCCCCTTGTTAGTGGGAATAATGTTGTTGATAAGGCTTGATTCTAACGGGCCGGTTTTCTTTGGGCATAAGAGACTTGGAAGGGGTGGACGATATTTCTCCTGTTATAAGTTCAGGACAATGCTGATCAACTCTCAGGATATTCTCAATAATCTGCTTGAGAATGACCAGGAGGCCAGGGAAAAGTGGGAAAGGGATTTTAAACTGAAGGACGACCCTCGCATCACGAAAATCGGATCGTTTTTACGAAAGACGAGCCTGGATGAACTTCCGCAACTCTGGAATGTATTGAAGGGGGACATGAGTCTGGTTGGTCCACGGCCAATTATTGCCGATGAAGTGCAGAAATACGGTGAGAAATCGAAATATCTCTTCAGGGTAATCCCGGGGATTACCGGACTCTGGCAGGTATCCGGCCGGAATGATGTCGACTATGATGAGCGCATATTGCTTGACGAGTATTATGCAAAAAACTGGTCTTTATGGCTTGACATAGAGTTATTGTTTCGGACTATCGGGGCAGTATTGAAGAAAAAAGGGGCCTATTGAGTTGTTGTCACACCTCACATTGACTCTGAATAGAAAGACAGAGAACATACCCTCATGGAAACTCATGCTGATGGTGGGTATTGGTGCTTTCCTTGCACTCCTGCCTGCATGGATGAACTATGATATCATCTCAAGAGACGGTGCTTTTCAATATATACCTGCAGCAAGAGTTTTCCTCGAAGGTAATATTCTTCAGGGATTTCTTCGTCCACAGTTACCCCTGTTCCCTATGATTATGGCTGTAGTTGCTAAGATAACAGGATTCGATCTTGAAATGTCAGGAAGAGTCGTATCGTATCTGGCATACATTCTTGCCGCCATAGGTATGTTCAAAGTGGGGGAAGTTGTATTTAAGAACAGACTCATATCCCTGGTGGCTGTGCTGTTCCTGATTACTAACAGGCAGTATGTAGACAGGTCTATAGATTGCCTGAAAGAATCATTGTTAATCTGCTGTATCGTATGGGGCAATTATTTTATCCTGAAAGGGATTGGCGTAATAGATAAACGGATAATTTATTACATTCTGGGTGTGTTAACATTAATAGCGGGAATGTTGCTTAGGAGCACGGCTCTCGTTTTTCTCTGTGCCTGGTTTGCCGTATGGTTGTTTCATAAAAGGGAGGGTATATTCGCTCGGGCATCGATATTGTTTATCCCTGTACTTGTGTTCCTTATCTTGTGGCTCTTTATCCCTGGGGCGTCTATTTCCTGGAAAAGCTATCATTTCAACTACTTCTTTGTTTACATTCACAGCATTACAGATATTCTCAAATCTGCATTGAATGTGCTCACAGGATTCTTCTCGACCGGTAATCCTCTTATCCTTCTCGCTGGTCTTTTCGGTCTGTATTATTGGGAGAAAGATGTGTACTATTTTCATAGTGGGTTGGTAATCGCCGTTTTTTTTCTTATTCTGGTGCCCTGGCCGCTTGTTTCCAACCGGTATTACCTGGCACCGATTATATGGATCTATCCTCTGGCAGCATTTGGTATAATGAAAGCTTTTCAATCAGAAGCAAAGCTTTTAAAGACACTTGCTGTTTTAACAGTACTGTCCAGCGTTGTTCTGTGGGCCGATATTGCATTCACACCTCCGGATGAAGATAAACTGGCACGCAAGGAGGCCGGATTGTGGATTCTCGACCGACTCGGGCCTGATCAGGTGATCATCTCAAATCGTGACAGGCTCGTCTTTTATGCCCAGGGAACGTACAAGCCACTCTCAAAGTATAAAGCAGGGAATGATACGAAAAGTGTATTGGCGGTCGATACGAAATACGAAGAGGGCAGGATCATTGTGGAAGAGGCACATTCACGGGGGGTTGATCCTGACAAGCAGTTCAGGTCTATCTCCATATACCTGCCCAAGTCTTGACTAAAGATGGGCTTGATGATAGATGCCAGAGGTGGATGATCGCTCTTTGATGAACATGGCGCTGGAAGAGGCGAGAGCAGCAGCTGACCTGGGCGAGGTGCCGATAGGAGCCGTGCTTGTGTCAGGCGATGCTGTGATCCGGGGGCATAACCGGGTAATAATTGATTCTGACCCGACTGCTCATGCGGAAATAGTCGTGATGCGTGAAGCGGCGAAACGTTTCGGCAATTACCGGCTTGTCGGTTCGAGTCTCTATGTGACCTTGGAGCCCTGCATCATGTGCGCAGGCGCCATAATACAGGCAAGGATCAATCGGCTGGTTTATGCAGCGCAGGATCCAAGGTACGGTGCTGTTGAATCCATGCTGAAGGCATTTGATTTTGATGTGAATCACAAGCCTGATATCTGCTCCGGCATATTGAAAGAAGAGGCCGGTGAGCTGTTAACAAAATTTTTTCAGGAACGAAGAAACGGAGGGGTACCGAAGTGGTCGTAACGGGGCCGACTCGAAATCGGCTGTCCTTGGAGACAGGGACCGTGGGTTCGAATCCCACCCTCTCCGCCATGATTTATCATTGAATACTATCCCCAATAATCCTTTCCTGTAATCTTTTACTTCCCTTTCTTTCCCTCGCTTTTATCAATAATCCATTTATATTCAGTCACTTCGATCTTTTTCTTTTTCTCCACCTGTTTTACCGCAATCTTTTCCCGTGAGATTTTATATACTGTTCCCTCTCCAGTATAATTATCCAGGGCCTGCTCCAGGGTTTTATAAACCTCGATTTTTTGCGTACCGAACAGCGATTCTTTGATGATTGCATATTCTTCTCCATATACGAGCCCGACCCAGAACAGGGATATCCACAGGATTAAAAATAGTCTTTTCATGGTTTGACCACCTCGTATCTATTTGTTTGGCATTTTCCCTCTATTGTCAATACCTACCTTTAGATTATGAGAAGAACTAATCCAGCCATTTACCATTTACAATAGATGAGCTTTATGATACGTGACCTTCTGGCGATCTTTGAAGAAAACGAAGAATTTATCAGGTGTTGAGGGGGAATACACGCAAGAATAACTCCTTCAATTGCTGAGAGTTATGGAGAGATGCCCGAGTGGCCGAAGGGGCGCGACTGGAAATCGCGTGTGCTGTTAACGCGGTACCGAGGGTTCGAATCCCTCTCTCTCCGCCACATGAAAGGCCCTGTGAGTGGTCGGGTCTCATGCAATACAGCGCTGTGAACCCCGTCAGGCCCGGGAGGGAGCAGCGGTAAACAGTACGCTGTATGTGTATGGTAAGGCCCGGCCTCTTACAGGGCCTTTTTACTTGAATAATCTCGTTTTGAATAATAGTATGTTGCCATGTATCAGGTAATTGCACGAAAATTCAGGCCGCAGCGCTTTGAGGATGTGATCGGCCAGGGCCATGTAACCAGTGTGATCAAGAATGCCATTGATATGGACCGGCTCCCCCATGCATTTATCTTTTCCGGCCCGAGAGGTGTTGGAAAGACATCGGTTGCACGAATCCTCGCAAAGGCAATCAATTGCGAACAGGGATTATCCAGTACCCCCTGCAATACATGCACCATCTGTGAAGACATCACTGCATCAAGGGCAGTCGATGTCTTTGAGATAGATGCCGCATCCCACACCGGAGTGGACAATATCAGAGACCTCATCGAAAATGCCAGGTATGCCCCAAGCATTGCGAGGTTCAAGACATTTATCATCGATGAAGTTCACATGCTCTCCAGGAGCGCCTTCAATGCCCTTTTAAAGACCCTTGAAGAGCCGCCGGCCCATGTGATCTTTATCATGGCTACTACCGAGCTTGCAAAGGTCCCGGTGACGGTGCTTTCCAGGTGCCAGCGGTATGATTTCAGACGGATCGCTGTGGATGAGATCGTATCGCATCTCAAATCCATAGCAACGAGTGAAGAGATCCCCATCAGTGACGATGCCATGGTGACCATTGCACTCCAGGCTGACGGCAGCATGAGAGATGCACAGGGAATGCTCGAGCATATGGCGGCAAGCGGGATAGGAAGCATCGATGCAGAGACGGTAGAGGGAATGCTTGGATTGGTGGGCAGGGCGACCATGCACGACCTGATCACTGCCCTTCTGAATAAGGATGTGCCGGGCATGCTCGATGTGATCGAGGGGGTATACCAGTATGGGCAGGACCTGGGACAGCTCTATCGTTCTCTGCTGGAACAGTTCAGAAATATGATGGTGCTCAAGGCCGGATACTCAAATTTGGCACTGCCCCGGGAGGAAAAGGAATTTCTTAATGAGGCGGCAGCCGACATCTCGTTTGAGGAGGTCCACAGAATAGTAAGCGTTCTCATTCATGCCGAAGAGGATCTCAAGTTTTCAACACTGCCAAAGATCACCCTGGAAACTATCCTGCTGCGCATCATTTCCGCCCCGAAGCTTAGCGACTTGCAGCAACTGATTGAACTGTTGGCTAACAGGCCTGCCGGGTCAATACCGGCCAGGCAACCTGCTCCGGTATCTCCTGTGGAAAAATATAAACGGCCTCTCTCATCCATCCCCCTTTCATGGGACGGGTTTATCACCTATCTCAAAGATCACGACCAGCCTCTCTATGCCATTCTTGCAAATACAACCGTGAAGTCGGAAGAGGATGCAACAGTAGTACTGCTTTGTTCAAGCCGTTTTATAGGCGATCAGATCAAAAAGGCCATCCCTGAGGTAACAAAGCGCGCACAGGCTTTTCTGAAAAAAGATATCGATATCCAGGTCGAGGTTCAGGACACGCTTTCAAATGATAGTAAGAAACCAAAGCCGTCACAGCTTCGTGCCAATGCGCTGAAATCCCCTGTGGTAAAAGGGATCGTAGCTGAATTCGACGGTGTAGTACGGGATGTAAAACCAAGTGAATAATACGTTGACTGCGCTCGATGGCATCAGGGTGGGCCACTGTTCGGATCTTGCGGGGGGAACGGGTGTTAGCGTTATCCTCTTTGACCGGCCTGCCACAGGGGCGGCGGATATTACCGGCATGGCAACATCCACCAGGCAGATCGATTCGCTGGATACGATGCACCCCGGGACAGCGGTGCACGGCATATGTCTTGCCGGGGGATCCGCATTCGGGCTTGATGCAGCATCAGGTGTAGTGAGATATCTCGAGGAAAGAGGCACAGGATTTGATCTTGTTGTGGCAAAACTACCCATTGTGCCCACTGCAGTAATCTTTGATCTGTCGTTTATGGATCCAACGGCCAGGCCCACACCTGATATGGCATATGATGCCTGTAGGAACGCCTCAACTTCCCCCGTGGAACAGGGATGTGTGGGCGCAGGGACCGGAGCAACCACAGGGAAGATCCGGGGCGTTGTATCAGCCACTAAAGCAGGAATCGGATCGAGCATGATTCAAGGAACCGACGGCATAAAGATGGGTGCCCTGGTTGTTGCGAATCCCTTTGGAGATATCCTCGACGAACACGGGCAGATCATCGCAGGGGCCAGAGAAGGTTCCAGGTTTATCGATTCATATAAAACTATAGCGCAAGGGGAGGTTCGCGAACGGTTCGGTGCACCTGGTAACACAACCCTGTGCGTATTGGTCACTGATGCCCGCATGGATAAGATCATGGCCATGCAGGTTGCCCGCATGGCAGGGCATGGATTATCACGCCATATTTCTCCCTACAACACCCCGTTCGATGGGGATATCGTGTTTTGTCTGTCTATAGGGGATAAAAGGGCCCATCCTCTCCATCTTGGCGTCATTGCTGCCCACGCTGCTACCGATGCCCTCATCAATGCAGTGAAACACGCTCATGGTCTGGGGGGCATACCCGCTTCCAGGGACATTGTAGCCTGAAGTCCTGTATGGATTCACTCAACGATGCCTTGAATCCCTGACAGGATTTGCAGTTACTAAAAACATTGACAAAAGCGAGAGACTTCAGTAGTAAAGATTGCCGTGGCGGAGTAGCTCAGGTGGTCAGAGCATGCGGCTCATATCCGCAGTGTCGGGGGTTCAAGTCCCTCCTCCGCTACCAGAACATAGATTTTATTCCGTATGATCGTGACCGTCTAGTCAATCTATACACACCTCAGGGTCCGAATTTATTTAAGTTTATTATTTGAGCAGCTTGTTGTCTGTACATTCCGAATTAGCTTTGCCTTGATAGCCTTATGTGATTATTAATATAGCTATGGTTTGGAGAGAACGGATATGAAGGATGTAGCTGTCGGATTCTTGTGGCATATGCACCAGCCGTATTACAAGGATCCCGTATCCGGGACCTATCTGATGCCGTGGGTGCGGCTTCATGCAATCCGCGGCTACTACGATATGATAGCCCTGCTCGACGACTATCCGGGCATCAGGTGCACATTCAACCTGGTACCGTCTCTCCTGGCCCAAATATTGGATTATACGGATGGCGGATTGCGGGATCTGGATTTCTACCTCTCCCAGAAGCGGCCATCGGACCTCACCAATGATGAGAAAAATCACATCGTATCCAGGTTTTTCATGTGCAACGAGCAGACCATGATCACCCCGTTTCCCAGGTACACACAACTTTTCGAGAAGAGAGGGGTGATCAGGAAGCCAAAAGAGCTTGATGAGATAACAAAGAAATTTAACTCCCAGGACATCCTCGATCTCCAGGTCCTCTTCAACCTTACATGGACCGGCTTTACCATGAGGAAGGACAAGGGGATCAGGGATCTCATAAAAAAAGGCAGATCGTATACTGAATCGGAAAAGCGCTACCTGCTCGATCTCCAGATAAAGATCATGGAGATGATAATCCCCCACTATAAGGAATCATGCAAAGCCGGTCGCATCGAGATCACGACCTCTCCATTCTATCATCCCATCGGCCCGCTTGTGATGAATGTCGGTTATGCCCTGAGATCGCTGGACACCCCGCTGCCCAAAGAGGCCTTCTCCCATCCCGAGGACCTGAATGCCCAGATAACAAAAGCCATGTCATTTCATGAGAAACTCTTTGGTTCATCACCCAAGGGGATGTGGCCGTCTGAAGGTTCTGTGTGTCCGGAGATGATTGATCTGTTGGCCCAAAACGGTATTGAATGGGCTGCATCGGATGAGGCAATCCTCTTTGCAAGTCTGAAGCAGTCACGCACTGGGGCAAGGCTGTATAAGCCCTACCAGGTCTCGTCTGCGAATGGAGATGTTTCAATGTTCTTTCGGGACAGGCCGCTTTCCGATCATATCGGCTTCATGTATGCAAAGAATCCTTCCGATCAGGCGGCGGATAACCTGATGTACCACCTGAACAATATCCGTAAGGGTTCAAAGTCGTTTGATTTCAACCCGTTTGTCTCCATTATCCTTGATGGTGAGAACCCATGGGAATATTACCCGGACAGTGGGGAGCAGTTTCTGCGAAGACTGTACGGACAGCTGGAATCGACCCAGGGGATAAAGACATCGCTTTTTCATGATTTTTTACAGGGGAATCCCGTCAAGGAGAGCATAGCGAATCTCTACACCGGAAGCTGGATCAATCACAACTTTGCCATCTGGATAGGTCATGAAGAGGAGCGAAAGGCGTGGGAATACCTTTCCCGCACGCGGTCCTATGTGGAAGCCAAAGGAAATGACGCAGACCCTCTTGCCTGGGAAGAGATCTATATTGCAGAGGGAAGCGACTGGTTCTGGTGGTATGGGGATGATTTCGTGTCTGAAAATGATGAACAGTTTGATTCTCTTTTCAGGCTGCACCTGACGAACTGCTATACCCTGCATGATGAAACTCCGCCGGCAGAACTCTCCCAGAGTATTATCACACCACACGATATCATTCCGGAAAAGATGCCGGTCGGGTTCATTCACCCTAAGATCGACGGCAGGGTCACACATTTTTACGAGTGGCTCAAGGCAGGATATTATTCGGCAGTGGTCAGTTCAACGAGCATGTACCGGCATCAGCTGCTCCTGTCCCAGCTCTTCTTCGGATTCGATGAGGAACACCTGTATGTGAGGATGGATTTTCGTGACCTCCCCGATAAGGTGACGGTTCGCCTGGATATACTGTCCCCGGAACCAGTACGACTTTCCATTCCACCTTCACGCGGGCCTGTCAACCTCTTCATGTTTGAGAACAATGTCTATGAGAAGAAGGCTGAGCTTGAAAGTGTTGCCTTTGAGGAGATCCTCGAGTTCAAGGTGCCGTTTACATTGCTGGGTGTTGTGCCGAAACAGAGGATACGGTTCTTTCTTTCTCTCAGAGAGAACGAGCTGGAACTTGAGAGACACCCTTCAAACGGGCTGTTATCTCTCATTATTCCAGAAAACGATTATGAAAAGGTGATGTGGTATGTCTGAGAAGATCTATTTGGCCTTTTGTGTTCATTCTCACCAGCCTGTGGGCAATTTCCCCGCTGTCTTTCAACAGGGTTCGCACGACTGCTATCTGCCTCTGCTGCGGATACTCAGGGACTATCCCCGGATACGGATGAGTCTCCATTATACCGGTCCGCTCCTGGAATGGTTTGAAGACAATGAACCGGAATTCTTTGCCTTGCTGAAAGAACTGGTTGACCGTTCCCAGGTGGAGCTTGTAGGGGGAGGGTTTTATGAGCCAATTCTCTCTGTGATACCTGAAGAAGATGCCCAGGCCCAGATTGCATATACGAAAAACTACCTTGAAGATAGCTTTGGCGTGACCCCGAAAGGCCTGTGGTGTGCGGAAAGGATCTGGGATCCCGGCATACCGAAAAAGGTTGCCGGAAACGGCATCGACTATACCCTGCTCGATGACAGCCATTTTCTCTTTGCCGGGCTGTCTGCAAAGGATGTTCACGGGTATTACGTAACCGAGCGGGAAGGACATTCCTTGAAGGTTTTTCCCATAGATATGCACCTTCGATATCTCATCCCGTTCCGCCAGCCCCATGAAGTCGTGGAATATCTCCTGGAATTGAAGCATAGAGGGATTCGCGTCATTACCTATGGTGATGACGGCGAGAAGTTCGGGATGTGGCCGGGGACCCATAAATGGGTGATAGAGCAGGGGTGGCTGCGACATTTCTTTGATGAGATTGCAAAGTATTCAGACGATATAGAGATCGTTCCGCTCTCGTACGTGGTGGATATGTTCCCGGCCAACGGTCTGATCTATCTGCCCACGGCAGCATACCAGGAGATGATGGAATGGAGCCTTTTTGCCGAGCAGGGAAGGGTGTACGAGGACCTGGTGAAACAGGCTCAGAAAAGAAAGGAATGGACTGTGTATCGCGGCTTCTTACGGGGCGGTATGTGGGATAATTTTTTTGCCAAGTATCCTGAATCGAATCTCATGCACAAGAAGATGCTCAAGGTAAGTGACCTTGTGCGGGAATATGACGGGTCGGGCGATGCTCAGCGGCATCTGCTCATGGCGCAATGTAATTGTGCGTACTGGCATGGTCTTTTTGGCGGCATATACATCGCCTCATTGAGGCATGCAATATACGAGCACCTGCTCAAGGCCGAGTCCATTATCGACGCTCAGCGGTTTGTCGACACCTCGCTTGCCCTGGAGGTCTGTGATCACGATCTGGATGGGAGAGATGAGGTGCTCATATCGGGCAGGCGGCTGAACTGCTATATTTCCCCCCATATGAATGCTTCGATCTTTGCCCTGGAATTCAAGGGCAGTGCATACAACTTTTCAAATATACTGATGAGGCATCCGGAGATTTACCACAAGGACATCGAGAGAGGCGGCCCTGAGCAGGGAGACTGGGAACCCCAGGAGCCTCTGTCCATCCATGATATTCCCCATGTGGTTGCGGCCGAATACAAAGATCTCCTGATCTACGATACCTATAGGAAAAACTCCTTCCTGACCCATTATCTCGATTCTGCCCCCTCCATCGAGACCGTACTGAAGACAAACAGGATGGATACCTCGTTAACAGCACTCACTGCCTTTGAACTGACTGCGACGGCTTATCAGGAGGATTCCCTGGAACTCACATTCAAAGGGGTGCAGCACTCGATACATATCGAAAAGAAGTACCTCTACAATCCACAGGGAACTATCACCCTGGCTCATGCTATACGCCCTGCACGTGACGACTACTGGATTGCCCTGGAATGGAATCTCATGACGCTTTCTGCAGAAAAACCAACCGTTGACGGTGTGTTGATGGAACAGGACCGGGGCAGGTACCGGGCAAAGAACGTTGCGATCACAGATACCGACAAGGGAGTGACGCTGAACATCGAATCAGGCTCCCTCTGGGATGTTTGTATTGTCCCTATAGAATGTGTGTCCCAGAGTGAAGAGGGTTTTGAAAAGACATTTCAGGGATGGAGTATCTACTTTATGAGAAAGGGAGAGCTTTCAATTCCTGAGGTTCTTGTGAGGGTTGAATAAGACATGTCAGAGCTGAGAAAAGACCCGGTTGTGGACCGGTGGGTGATCATCACCGATGACCCGATACGCACCCCGAATCTGTCTGGTATGCCCAGAGAGAAGACAGGTGGCGATACCTGCCCGTTCTGTCCGGGCAATGAACACCTGTGTCCTCCGGAAATCCTGGCAAACAGGCCTGACGATTCCCATCCCAATGATGCGCGGTGGAAGTTGCGGGTTGTTCCGAGCCGTTCACCGCTGTTGATGGTGGAAGAGGACCTGAAACGTTTGGGTGAGGGCGTCTATGACAAGATAACAGGTGTCGGGGCAAATGAGGTGATCATCGAGACGCCGAGACATGAAGTCAGGCAGGCGGACATGACCGCCCAGGAACTGGAGAACCTTTTCTGGGCGTACAGAGACCGGATCATAGACTTGAAGAGGGATGCAAGGATCCAGTATGTTCATATTTATAAGAATTGCGGAGTAGCGGCCGGTGCGACACTGATGCATGGATATTCCCTTCTTATGGCACTGCCCATTGTACCGCGGGCTATTGCAGATGAGATTGAGGGTGCAAAGAGACACTTTGCCTATAAACAGAGATGTATATACTGCGATGTGATAAGACAGGAAATTCTCTCGGGGACTCGTCTAGTGAGTGAGACGAACCTGTTTCTGGCTATCGAACCATTCGCACCGCGGGTTCCGTTTGAGACGTGGATACTTCCCAAGAGACATACCCCGTGCTTTGATGAAATTGAACCAAAAGAGGTTGTCGAGATGGCCAGAATCTTCAAGGACGTGATCTCCAGACTGGATAGCGCCTTGAGTCAGCCTGCATATAATTACGGCATCCACACCGCGCCGTTTGGAAACGAATGTGGAGAATATTACCACTGGCATCTGAAGATAATTCCCCGGATCATACCCCACACCGGGTTTGAATGGGGGACCGATCTGTACATAAATCCCACCCCGCCTGAAGAGGCGGCGGCATTTCTCAGACAATGTATAGTAGAATGATGATTATCAAGGAAGGTATGACATGCCGCGATTCTTCGCCGAGATACAAGATCAAGACCATGCAGTGATTACAGGCAATGATGCCCGCCACATCCAGGGTCCTCTTCGGAAAAAGATTGGAGACGAACTGTTCATCCGGGACCACACCACCGGGTACAGAGCCCGTATCTCATCAATTGCTTCCCAGCAGATCGGCCTGGAAATCATGAGCTCCCAGGAACTCAGCGAACGGGGAACGATGAGGGTTCACCTTGGTATGAGCCTTATCGATCTGAAAGAGATGGATGTGCTGATTCGCATGGTTACCGAACTCGGTGTTGCCGATATCTACCCCCTCGTTGCGGAGCGATCGAACATACGCACTGTATCCGATACAAGGTATGACCGTTGGCATACCATCATAAAAGAGGCTGTCAAACAGTGTGAACGCAGGTCCATACCACACATATGTGAACCCATGCCCCTGACGCAGTGGATCCATGCTGTTGCAAATACCTGGGGGTGCAGGCTGGTGGCTTCTTTGGATGCCGGGCACGGTCTCTCTGGCTGCAATGCCCATGATGCAGGAATCCTCATCGGCCCCGAGGGCGGGTTCAGCTCTTCTGAGATGGATGAAATACGCTCATGCGGATTTACCCCCGTCAGTATGGGGAAGACCGTCATGAGGTCTCTCACCGCTGCCATTACCGCGGTGGGTATCCTCGGGATGTGATACCTGCCGCCTGTGCTCCGATAACCTATTCCTTCTGCTCTGATTCAAGCCGTGCCAGGAGCTGCTGTGCCTGGACCTTCTCCTCAAAAGGTGCTGTTGTGTCCAGAGCCTTTGTGAGGAATCCTTTTGCTTCTCCTGCCCTGTTCAACTCCACCAGTGCAAGTGCCATGTGGTAATTGATGGATGGTTCTTCGGAGAGCTTTTCGATCGCGAGCTGGAACTGCGCCAGGGCATTCTCGAAAAGGCCTTTCTTCAGGTAGACAAAACCCAGTGTGTCAGCGATCCTCGGATCATCCGGGAATTTGTCTTTTGCAATCTGTGCAAGCTTCAGTGCCTCGTTCAGATCGTTCTTTTTTCCTCCTTCGGCCAGGATCCAGGCGAGGTTGTTTGCTGCCAGGGCATTCTTGGGTTCCCTCTCGAGGATATAGTTATACACCTTTTTTGCATCTGTTATCCTGCCCTGGTTCTGGTTGATCAGGGCAAGCATCATAGCCGCCTTGAGATCATCGGGGTTCTTGTTGAGGATGCTCTCATACTCGTCAAGCGCCTTGCTTACCCTGTTCGTTCTCGCATAAAACTGTGCCAGGGCGTGATAGAGGATCTCATTGTCCGGCTCCAGCGCAATGGCTTCTTTAATCTGGACAAGCGCATCGTCTTGTTTACCGGCACTTTCCATGAGTCCGGCAAGGATCATGTGGCAGGGGGCGGTGTCTGCCTGTGCGCATGCAGCAGATACCTTTTGTATGACTTCATCCTTTTTCACGACGGCAGAGGCGATGCTCGCATACAGGGTGAGGGCCTCGGCCTTTTGAGGGTAGCGCTCAATGGCCTTTGTTGATATCTCATAAGCGCCTTTCTTGTCCCCCTTGGACAAAAAGAGTAGCGTGGAGGCGTGGAGCGTTGGCCATGCATCCGGTGCCCCTTTCCTGAGTTTGTCCACCAGGGTCTGAGCCGTATCCGCATCCTTGGTCCTAAGGGCGGAGAGTGCCCCGATATAGATGATATCCGGCATGGATATGGAGTTCTTGACGAGGAGGTCTACCTCTTCCAGGGTCTCCTTATATTGACGCTGGGCAAAATGTATCTTTGCCATCATGGCATGGAGAGACACATTATTCTTGTTTTCCTGGAGTGATCCCTCGACGAGTTCCCGAGCGCGGGTCGCATCACCTTTCATGAGGTAAGCCTTTGCCGCGGTGGCTGCCACATCCGGCCTGCGAGGAATGGTCCTGATAAGCTGATCCAGGGTCTCCAGCGCCTTTGCAGGGTCTGATTCGTCTACATAGATCTGGGCCAGAAGAATGCGTGAAGGAATTGCCTTCTGATCTTTCTCAGCCGTCTCTATCAGAAGCGTCTTCGCTGCATCGATATCGCCCTTTTCGAGAAGGATCTGGGACAAAAGCGTTCTGCTCAGGGTGTTATCATCGAGCTCACGGGCCTTCTGAGCGAGGTTGAGTGCCCCATCAAGATCTCCTTTCTGACGGATGATGCCAGCCTCCAGCATGTATGTGTTTGGATTGTCGGGGAACTTGGTCTTGAGCTCCATTATCTGGGCGGTGAAGAGGTCATCCATCTTATGGCTTGCATAGAAACGGGCAAGGGCAAGCCCTACATTGATATCATCCTCTCCCACTCGGTATGCATCCTGGGCCCACTTTTTGGCAAGATCGATGTTATCCTTGAACACATAGATATCGCTTGCGAGGAACCGTATCTTTGTGGAATCGGGATACAAAGAGGTTCCTTTTGCCACAAGGTCGAGGGCATCATCGATACGGCCGATGGCCAGATACATCTGGATCACGTTGATGATAGTGGCCTCGCTCGGCTCGCCATCCTTTAAGAGTCCTTCCATGATCTCCACGGCCTCTTGCTGGTTGCCGCTCTGGAAGAGTGCCTGGGCAAGCATCTCTTTGGCTATGCGGTTTTCGGGATCGATCTCGAGCAGTTCTGATGCCTGCTGGCTGGCGAGGTCATACTTCTTTGCCAGCAGCTGCATGGATGCAAGGTACTCCCGTGATTTGACATTCTTAGGGTCTGCCTGGGCGGCCCTCAAGAAAGCCTTGTATGCCTCGTTTGCCCGCATGAGCTTGAGCTGTACCTCCCCTAATGTGATGAGGGTGTCCGCATCATCCGGTGCGATCTGCAGGGCATTCTGAAACTGGATTGCAGCCTCTGCATATTTTTCTTCCTGCATATATTCATTGGCGCTTGCAAGGTATGCCGATCTCTTTTCCTCAGGGCTCTTGCTGCAGCCGGACACTATAATTGAACACAGAATTATTAAAAGAAATATACCAAGATATCTGTTCATACGACCTCCAAGTGCTTCAAATACATGGACGATAACACAGTTGCAGCCAAAGGAAAAGAGCGAAGCACGGTGCAGCGTTATGCATGGCGGACACGTCCGTTGTGAGTCTTGAGAACTTGATCCCTTTTCATTGTGAGCAGTTCATGGTGCATGAGAATACTCAATCTTGACTTCATCACACCGAGATACTATTTGATTGGTGACAATGTTTACAGGGGTAAAATATGATTTTTGATCCGCTCTATATCATTATGATAGCACCTGCGTTGATCTTGAGCATTTTTGCACAGATCAAGGTGAAGTCGTCCTATTCCAAGTATTCGAAAGTGCCCACCTCCAGGGGAATAACAGGTGCCCAGGCCGCCCGAGAGATCCTGCGGGCCGAAGGTATCAATGATGTCGGGATAGAACTGAGTAGAGGGTTTCTCTCCGATCATTACGATCCCAGGACACGGGTATTAAGATTATCCCAGACAGTGTATGCGGGCAATTCTCTTGCCAGTGTAGGGGTTGCCGCCCATGAAGCAGGCCATGCCATACAGCACGCACACGGCTATCTACCGTTGAAGCTTAGAAGTGCCCTTGTACCCATTTCTTCACTCGGATCCAATCTTGCCTGGCCGCTTCTTATAATCGGCTTTATCTTCATGGCCAAATCACTCATCCTGGCCGGAATAATCTTCTTCAGTCTTGCAGTGGCATTCCAACTCGTAACACTTCCGGTTGAATTCAATGCCTCTTTTCGTGCCTTAGAGGCCTTGCCGCAGGCAGGTATCCTTTTGGACTCGGAGGTGGCGGGCGCACGAAAGGTTCTTTCCGCAGCAGCGCTCACATATGTCGCGGCAGCTGCATCAGCAGTCCTTCAACTCGTGTATTTTCTGCTCAGGGCAGGATTTCTTGGTAATGATGACTAGATAAGGGTGGCATGCCCTTTTTGTGATATAATAGAAGAGGTTTTTCCATCAGCTCTTAAGGAATTTCTGTGTGTGCTGATGATACATCGCTGGTCAAAGATTCACTATTACACAAAACAGAATAATTTGTTAGTCTGTGCACATCGGGAAGGGTAAATGAGCATGTCTTATACTGCCTGGAGCCGGAGCAATTGTGCCGGTGAGAAAAAGGGCCTATCTTGTGGAAAAAATTAAATTATCGTGGGTAATCTGACGATTTAGAAGAGCATGACGAGAAACGCGTTTACTGCAGTCTTACTGTTTATTCTTGATATACTGATCACCGTTGGTGCAGTTTTTCTGGCCAAGTTTATTCAAAGACTGCTTCCCGAGGTCTGTCTTCCCGATGATTTTCTGTGGGTCAAGGCCGTTATTTATTCGGGCGTATGTGTCGGGTGCTTCTATTTTCAGGACCTGTATAACTGGCGGTATTGGAGGAGGTCTTCAGAGCTCACCTCGTCTATTCTTCTGGGCGGGGGTGTCACGCTTATCGTACTGGCCCTGTTATACTATATTCTTCCCGTGATCGGTCTCGAGCGTGATGTGCTCCTTATAGCACTTGCGATCACCCTTGGGTCTTCCTTTATCATTCGACTTGCGTATCTGAAATTGAAGTTCGCTGACGGTTCCGGCTCCCGTGTTATTATTCTCGGGGACGGCGAGAATGCGAAGTTTTTATTTCAACAGATCCGCTCAGGGGGACATCCGGTAATCTTTGAAGGCTACATCGGGAGAAATAACTGGGATATACCGTCTCGGTGTCTGGGAGATGTGCATGATCTGAGCAAGATCATACAGGACGTAGATCCGGACGTTCTGGTGGTTGCGCCGGACGGGTGGCGGGGCACACTTCCAATAGATGATCTGCTGCATGTAAAACTCGCGTTCTGTGATGTGATCGATGCCCCGACCTTTTATGAGGATGTCACGGGGAAGATTCTTGTCGAGGAGATCCGTCCCAGTTCCATCATCTTTACCCGGGGCTTTATGAGTTCGCCCCTGCAGGATGCCCTAAAGCGGGGTTTCGATGTCTTTTTTGCCCTGATCGGTCTTGTTGTATCAGCCCCGATCATGTTCATAACCGCAATAATAATCCGTCTGGAATCTCCCGGACCAATCTTCTATCTCCAGCAGCGGGTGGGCAAAGACGGAAAGAACTTCAAGGTGATCAAGTTCAGGTCCATGAGGCAGGATGCCGAGCAGGCAGGACCCCAGTGGGCAAGCGAGAACGATCCACGGGTAACCCGGGTAGGACGCATCATTCGCAAGATCCGTATCGATGAACTGCCACAGTTTATAAACGTGATTAAAAACGATATGAGCTTCGTGGGGCCAAGACCCGAGCGGAGATATTTCGTGGACCAGCTCGAAAAGGTGATCCCGTTCTATGCATTGAGAATGCACGCAAAACCAGGGATTACAGGGTGGGCCCAGATCAACTACCCGTACGGCGATACCATCGAAGATGCAAAAGAGAAGTTAAAGTATGAGCTGTACTATATGAAGCACCGTTCTTTATGGCTCGATCTCGTTATCATTTTTCAGACCGTCAAGGTCGCCATCAAGGCGCGCGGTGCTCAGTAGGCGTCAATCAGTAAAATATCACAGCACATCTCTTGCGAAGAAGGGATATCCGGCCATTATTCTGCAGACAAACCGCTTGTTATATCTGAGAACCTGTCCTGCGCAGCTCGAAACGAAGCAGGATTACAGTGCCGACAGGATCAACGGGCCGTGTTTTGTTATGGCAACACTGTCTTCAAAGTGCGCGGAGAGCGAGCCATCTGAGGTGACGGCTGTCCATCCGTCTTCACAGATGGTAACCCTCCAGGATCCCTGATTCACCATTGGCTCTATCGCAAAGGTCATTCCCTCTTTGAGGACCGGGCCATTTCCTTTTTTCCCGAAGTTCGGTATCTGCGGGTCCTCGTGAAGGCCTTTCCCGATGCCATGTCCCACAAAATCCCTGACCACGCTGAATCCTGCTGACTCCACTACCTGTTGAACTGCAAAAGATATGTCGGAGAGGCGGTTGCCGGGATATGCCTGGCTTATTCCTGCTGCCAGGGCCTGCCGCGTGGCATCCATCAGTGCCTGCGCCTGTTTTGACACTTCTCCCACAGGAAAAGTCCTCGCAGCATCGGAGTAGAATCCGTTAAACAGCGCCCCGACATCAATGCTGATGATATCTCCTGAGACCAGTCGTCTTTCAGAAGGAATGCCATGCACCACGGCTTCGTTGACCGAGGTGCACAGGGTGGCCGGGAATCCCCGGTATCCCTTGAAGGCCGGGACTGCACTTAGTGACCGGATGAAAAGCTCGGCCTCGGAATCGAGTTCCGCTGTGGTGATCCCCGGCTGGATCATGGGTGCTATGTGCTCAAACAGCTGTGCCAGGATGCGGTTGGATTCCCGCATCATCGCGATCTCCTGGGTATTCTTTAAGATGATCATCCATCCAGCACCTTTTTGAGGGGATACTCGATGATGCCGCGGGCACCTGCCCGGAGAAGCTCGGGAATGAGGTTTCTCGACTGTGACTCGTGGATTATGATCTCCAGCGAATACCAGTTCGGGTCGTGAAGCGGCGACACGGTGGGCGAGGTCAGTGATGGGAGCATCTTGATGATGGCCTCCAGATTGTGTTTCGGCGCATTCATCTTCAGTCCCGCCATCCCTGTTGCCTGCAGTGCGGACTTGAGCATCATGGCAATCTGATCGATCTTGATCCTCTTTTTCTTATCTTCCCATGAGGTCTTATTTGCGATGAGCTTCGTGTTCGTAACAAGCAGTTCTTCGATGATCTTGAGATTGTGGGCCCTGATCGTAGAACCTGTTTCCGTCACTTCCACTATGGCGTCGGCCAGGCCGTCCACCACCTTGGCCTCTGTTGCCCCCCACGAGAATTCCACTTCAACAGAGATATTCCTTTCTTTAAAGTACTGTCTGGTGAAGTTTACCAGCTCGGTGGCAATCTTTTTTCCTTCCAGGTCCTCGATGGTCCTGATATCAGATTTTTCGTCCACAGCCAGGACCCACTTGGCAGGACGGTATGTCGCCTTTGAGTAAATAAGGTCCTCAACCTCGATGACATCTGAACTGTTCTCCAGGATCCAGTCTTTCCCGGTCAGGGCGAGGTCGAACAATCCTGTTTCCACATAGCGGGAGATCTCCTGGGCCCTGACCAGTGCACACTCGATATCCGGATCATCAATGGAAGGGAAGTAGCTCCTGGATGATGTCCGTATGCTCCAGCCTGCATCTTTAAAAAGGTCTACAGTTGACTGCTGGAGGCTGCCCTTTGGTATGGCAAGACGTATCAAGCTCATGATTTATATACCTCTTTGGGATCAAACACCTTTATTCCATCCTCAATGATTGTATCTCCCTCGATCTTTTTGAAGAAACACGATCTGTAGCCCGTATGGCATGCAGCACCGCCTATCTGTTCCACCTTCAAGACAACCGTGTCATTGTCGCAGTCGGTACGGATTTCTTTGACCACCTGAACGTTGCCGGATTCTTCACCCTTTCTCCAGAGTTTCTCTCTGGATCTGCTGTAGTAGCAGGCCTTGCCGGTACGCAGTGTCTCCTCGAAAGCAGCCTCATTCATATAGGCAAGCATGAGGATCTCTCCTGTTTCCCAGTCCTGCGCTATGGCCGGCACCAGGCCTTTCTGTTTTTCAAAGTCAAGTATGGTTTTCATTATCATCCTCCTGGATGCACAGGGCTTAACAATTTTTCTCTGGTGGTGTCAAGCAAGCATCTAAAGTTATGTAAAGTGGATCAGGTGTCCTTAAGGTTTATGTACAGACATGCCCTCTACATCTTCTGCCGCCTCTTTCAAGAGTTCCGACAGGGTGGGATGCGGATGATACATGCGCAGGAATTCTTCTGCTGTAAGTCCCTGCTCAATGGCAAGGGTTGCTGTTGTGATAAGTTCCGTTGCATGTGGCCCCACTATGGTGACATGCTCGATCCTGCCTGCAGAGTCGCAGACCATATGGGCATACCCGTCATTTGCTTCTATGGTTCGCGCCCTGCCAAGAGCCGACACCGGGAAGGAGCCCTGTTTCATGGCGGAGAGGTCGATCTCCCCGATGCCTTTCCCCACGGATGCGATTTCAGGGTTGGTAAATATAATAGATGGAATGTTGTGGTAACGTATCTTTTTACTGCCACCTGTGAGGTGATCGACGGCAATCTCGGCTTCCTTGCTTGCTACATATGCGTACATGTATTCGCCGGTCACGTCTCCGATGGCATAAATCCCGGGTATAGATGTCTGCATGGTTTCATCGACTGCAATGCCCCGGGTACTGTTCAGGGTTATCCCCAGGCTCTCAAGCCCCGGCGGGATCACGGGTTGTCTGCCGATACACAAAAGGATCTTATCTGCGGTGAGACTCCTGTTACCATCCGGGGTTTCAAGTGAGAGGGTATAGGGGTGCTCGCTTTCGATATCGGTGATACTAGAAGCGGTGAGGATGTTCACCTTGCGGGAGCTTTTTGCGAGGAACGTCGACACCTCAGGGTCTTCAAAGGGGAGGATCCTCTCCATGGCCTCGATTATCGTGACCGTGCTCCCCAGGGTGCTGAAGATGTGTGCCATCTCCATGCCGATGACCCCACCCCCCACTATGGCCAGTGTTTCCGGCAACTCCTTCTCCTCAAAGAGGTTCTCGCTGGTCCATATCCCGGGGACATCAAAAAGAGATGGTTTCTTCGGCCTTGAGCCGGTAGCGACAATAATGGCGCGAGTGTCAAAGGTCTTATCTCCCACCTTGACCCTGGTAGGCTCAATCACCTCTGCAGGCCCGGTATGGATATCAATGGCGGCCTCTTTGAGGAGGAATTCGATTCCTTTGACCAGGCGTTTCACTATTCTGGATGCCCTCATGTTCAGGGCATCCAGAGAGATGGATGGTTTGTCCGTTTTGATGCCGAATCGGTTTGCGTTTTGTATCTTGTTGAAGAGATGAATGCTTTCAATATAGGTCTTTGTAGGGATGCACCCGGTATTGGTACAGGTTCCGCCGAAGGTTTTCCCTTCCGCAATCGCGACGTTCAGTCCTTTTTTTGCGGCAAGAAGTGCCGCGGTATACCCTCCCGGCCCTGCACCTATAACAAACAGATCATACATCCGTGCCCTTTCTTACTGTGTTTTCTTTTGCTTCTTGTGCGGTATGGGATAGAATTTATCGACATAGACGTGTTTGCGGACACCAAGGGCTTCTCTGTGGATCATGAGCATTTCCCGTCTGGTTAGCGCTTCTCTTCTTGTTGCATTAAAGGCGTCTATCATGGCATTGTATTCATCGATATCTTCTATTGTCTCCAGCTGTTGTTCTATCTCTTTCAGTTTCATCAGAACGGCTTCGAGCTTGTCTCCGGTGTGGCCCAGGGCCTTCGCCATCTCCTCGAGAATCTCTTCCTGGGTTTTATCAACACTGTCCTTACCCATAAAAGAGCTCTATAACATAGAAGGTATGGGTATAAAAGCGCTAACAGCAGGGGATATCGTACCCTGCAAGGGGCTATTCCATCATCCTTGAGTAGAGGGGAATATTGGAGGTTGCATTGATCGCTACTTGGGGTAATAAAGATATAAGAGGTAAAATCCGATACATCAACATAAGCGGGGGCCTTCTTACATGAATGAAAATGTTAAGTGCGGGGATATCGATACATCGATACACAGTCTTGGGATACCAACAATAGATTCGCCTATTAAATCAACAAAGATATTCATCGATGATACCGAAAGGGTGCTGATCAATACCTGCCTGCAGGATGTTCAGGATTCGTCTCGCACGAAAAAAGGTCTCCCTTCTTTTGAGAGGGCAGGGCCCAGAAGAAAGATATTCTTCGACCCTTCCAAGACCAAGTGCGGCGTTGTTACGTGCGGAGGTCTGTGTCCGGGCATCAACGACGTGATCCGCAGCCTGGTCCTCGAACTGTACCACATATATGGTGTCGAGAATATCTATGGAATCCCCTACGGCCTACAAGGATTTATCCCTGAATACAAACATTCATTTATCGAACTGACCTCTTCTTTTGTGGAAAACATCCACTGGCTCGGAGGAACCATACTGGGGTCCTCTCGTGGTGCTCAGGATATCTCTTCGATTGTTGACGCGATCGAACGAGTCAACATGAACGTCGTGTTCTTCATCGGAGGGGACGGTACCCTGAAGGCTGCATCGGCAGTTGCCAGGGAAGCACTGTCCCGCGGGTTCAAATGTTCCATCATCGGCATTCCCAAGACCATAGACAATGATATCAATTTTGTCTCTAAGACCTTCGGGTTCGACACCGCGGTGGAAGAGGCCAGATCTGTCATCGGGTGCGCCCATGTTGAAGCGAAAGGTGCCCCGCTCGGAATCGGCCTGGTAAAACTCATGGGGAGGGATTCCGGCTTTATCGCTGCGAATGCCGCACTGGCGTCCAGGGATGCCAATTTTGTCCTCGTACCGGAGGATGACTTTGATCTGGAGGGGGAAAATGGCTTTCTCGCTTCTCTCGAAAGGAGGTTGAAGGCGAGGGGTCATGCCGTGATCGTGGTTGCAGAAGGTGCAGGACAGAAGTTCTTCCACGATCTCCCAAAGAAAAAGGACGCGTCCGGGAATATCAAAAAAGGGGATATCGGTCTTTTCCTGAGAGAACAGATAGAAGGGTATTTCCAGGCTAAGAATATTTCCATAAATCTCAAGTACATAGACCCAAGCTATGTAATCCGGAGTGTTGTTGCAAATGCAACGGATTCCATCTTCTGCGGCTTTCTCGCTCAGATGGCCGTGCATGCCGGCATGAGTGGCAAGACCGACATGATGGTCGGTCTCTGGAATAATATGTATGTACATATTCCCATAGAGTTAAGTGTGGCCAGAAGAAAGACGATAGATATTGAAGGTCCCCTGTGGATGTCGGTAAAGGAATCGACAGGGCAACACATTATGAGGAAATGAGGAAATGAAAAATAATGGGTAACGTGTTAAAAGGAGAGCGTTATGGAAGATAAAATATTAGATGACGATGATATCATCGATCTCACGGATTTGCTGGAAGAAGGACAGCCCCCGGGAGAGAGGGAAGTATCCGGGGATAGAGGAGATGGTGCTGCCAGACTGAATGAGCCGGATTCATTCGATCTGGGAAAAGAAATCTCCATGGAATATGATGTCTCGGTAGAAGAGATCGAGAGCGGAGGTGAAACCCTTGATATCGATGCCGCACTCTCCTCCAATGAAGAAGAGGCCCTGTCCGAAGAGATTTCAGCTGACGAAGATATAATTACGCTCGAAGATACGGGTGAAAGTCTTGACGTCGAACTTGTTGAGGATTCTTCAGCTCCTGTTGAGGAGGCACAATCCGTTTCAGAGCAGGAATTCTCAGGAGAGGTTGAATTCGATGTGCCTGAGACAAATTCTGCAGAGATTGAAGCCCCTGTGGCCGATAGAGATGTCTTTGAGCAGCAGGATACCACCTCTATTATGGAAGAAGCCCAGGAAGCAGAATCGATAGAAGAGTTTCCCGGCCCCGACAGCCCCGCGGAAGAAGCTTCTCTGGAAGCAGGGCAGGGTGAAGAGGCTATGCCTTCAGTGACTACCGATGATGTGCTTGAAGAAATCCGGCAGGAGATTCCCGGTATGGTTGAAGGGATTGTGAGACCGTTCATCTCCGAACTGGTGAAAGAGATCATCGCTGCCTCAAGAGATCAGCTGCCCGGGATAGTTGAGAAGGTGATCCGCGAGGAGATCGATAAGCTCAAGAAGCTGGATTTGTAGACGTAGAAACTGATCGGCCGATTCAAGTGGCATTAGGCCCATAACAGCGCAAGGAACAGCATCGACAAAACAACCGCCGCGGAATAGATCCGGCGCACACATAAATAGTTCCGGACATGTAAAACAGCGGCGGAAGTATTCCCTTTTTAAGACCTGGACATACGTATACAGCCGTTTTAAAAGAAAGCACTCCCGGGGTATACACGGCTGTAAATCTCATAGATGATTTTTGCCTTTCCCCTCTTTTCATGCTATGAAAACTGCAGCTTGCATAAGAGGAGAAGGAAATGCTGCACAGAGACTATGACCCCAAGGATATAGAGCAGAAATGGTATGATTTCTGGCTGGAAAAGAACTATTTTCATGCTGATGAGGACAATGAAGAAAAGCGGCCGTACACGATAGTAATCCCTCCCCCCAATGTGACCGGAGTTCTCCACATGGGGCATGCCCTGAATAACACCCTGCAGGATATCATGATACGGTATAAACGCATGGACGGTTTTAATGCGCTCTGGATGCCGGGTACCGATCATGCCGGTATCGCCACACAGAACGTGGTGGAGAAGTATCTTGCGGGAAAGGGGAAGTCACGGCACGATCTGGGGCGAGAAGCGTTTATTGACGAGGTGTGGAAGTGGCGGGAAAAGCATGGCGGACTTATCATCACCCAGCTGAAACGCCTAGGCGCATCCTGCGATTGGGACAGAATCCGTTTCACCATGGACGAGGGCCTCTCAACAGCTGTCAGGAAGGTGTTTGTATCGCTCTATGAGGATGGACTGATCTACCGGAGTGATTATATCGTCAACTGGTGTCCGAGATGTCATAGCGCTCTTTCCGATCTGGAGGTGGAACACGAGGAGGAGGACGGGTTCCTCTGGCATATCAGGTATCCTCTTGCATCAGGAGACGGTGAGGTGGTGGTCGCCACCACCAGGCCCGAGACCATGCTCGGCGACACGTGTGTTGCGGTAAATCCTTCTGATGAGCGCTATACTTCCCTTATAGGCACGGACGTGATCCTGCCTATCATGAACAGAAAGATCCCGATCGTTGCCGATTATGTCGTTGACAAGGAATTTGGAACCGGTGCCGTCAAGATAACCCCTGCACATGATCTGAACGACTATGAAATGAGTCTGCGGCATGGTCTTGAGGTTATCGTAATCATGGATGAATCGGGAATTATGAACGAAAATGCAGGGCAGTACAAGGGGCTTGACCGCTTCGAGTGCAGGAAAGAACTCGAAAGAGATCTTCAAGAGCAGGGCTATCTCGTGGACAAGACCCCGTACCGGGTTCCTGTGGGAAAGTGCTACCGGTGTAAGAGTGTAATTGAGCCGTACCTTTCCAAGCAGTGGTTCGTAAAGGCCGGCCCGCTTGCCAAGGAGGCTATCAAGGCGGTCGAAGAATCCAGGACACGGATACTGCCCAAGCAGTGGGAAAAGACCTACTACGAGTGGATGTATAATATCCGCGACTGGTGCATCTCCCGTCAGATATGGTGGGGTCACAGGATACCGGCGTGGTACTGTGAGGACTGCGAAGAAATCATAGTGAGCGAGACAGAGCCTGAGACCTGCACCAAGTGCGGTTCCGGCAAACTCGTACAGGAGACAGACGTGCTCGATACCTGGTTCTCCTCCGGCCTGTGGCCGTTTTCCACCATGGGATGGCCTGAAAATACGAAGACGCTTCAACGGTTCTATCCCACCGACGTGCTCATTACCGGTTTTGACATCCTCTTCTTCTGGGTTGCCAGGATGATGATGATGGGCATCAAGTGTATGGGTGAAGTGCCGTTCCGCGATGTGTACCTCCACGCGCTCGTGCGGGATGAAAAAGGGCAGAAGATGAGCAAGTCAAAGGGCAACATCGTCGATCCCATAGATGAAATGGATAAATACGGCGCTGATGCATTCAGGTTTGCCCTCACTGCATTTGCCGCCATGGGCAGGGATGTTCGCATCAGTGACAAACGTATCCAGGGCTACAGGTTCTATATCAACAAGATCTGGAATGCCGGCAAATTCGTACTGAGCAATTTAGAGGGGTTTGAACCGGAAAAAATAACCATTGATCCCGATAGACTGAGTCTTGCGGACAAGTGGATACTCACAGAGCTCAACAAGGCTATACACGATACCCGTTCGGCCCTGGACGAATACCGGTACAATGATGCCGCTGACAGGCTCTACCAGTTTACCTGGCATACATTCTGCGATTGGTATATCGAGCTGTCGAAATCCATGATGACCGATGAGAGCGCCCCGTACACCAAATGGGTATTACATCATGTCTTCAAATCGCTCCTGGAACTGCTTCATCCCATCATCCCCTTTGTCACCGAAGAGATCTGGCAGTATCTCCCGAAAGGAGAGGGAGAATCCATCGTGATAACCGAGTATCCCAGCGTTAATCATGACCTGGATTTTCCCGAGGATGCACGAATGATGGAGTGCATCAACGATGTTATCTCAGGGGTGCGCAGCATCAGGGGTGAGACCAACATATCGCCGTCCCTCATGCTCGACGTGGTCTTGAAGGTGAAATCATCTGGTATGGAACAGTTGATGAAGACGTACAGCGTGTTTATCAGGGACCTTGCCCGGGTAAAGAGCATAGCGTTTATTGCAGAAGGTTCTTCCAGACCTAAGAAGTGCGCGCTGGCGGTAACACCGGAGGTCGAGGTGTATGTACCGCTCGAGGGCGTCATTGACATCGATAAGGAAAAGGAACGCCTCGATAAGCAGATAGCCAAGGCCAGGAAAGAACTGGATGCAAAGCAAAAGAAACTCTCGAACAGGAACTTCCTTGAAAAGGCGAATCCCGAGATAGTTCAGGAGCAGGTGCGCCTCAAAGAAGAGCTCGATTTTATGCTTGAGAGACTGCTCAAGGCACATTCGCTGCTTGAGGGGTGATGGATAAGGCCGTTTATAGGGATCTGATACAAGAGCATGTCCATCTTGAAGAGGTTGATTCCACCAACCGGTATGCTCTTGATGCCGGGAGGACCGGTCTGCTCGTCACTGCGAGAACACAGACCCTGGGCAAGGGGACAAAGGGGAGAACCTGGTTCTCCCCTGCAGGGACGAATCTCTATATGACCTTAACGGTCGGGACACCTGACGGAAGGTTTCCTCTTGTAGCAGGGGTCGCTGTTCACGAGGCCCTCTCAGTCATTCTCCCCGGGAAGACAATCCGTATCAAATGGCCCAATGATATTATTGTCTCCGGAGCGAAGGTGTGCGGGATCCTCTGTGAGTCCAAAGGAGCGCTCACTGCAATAGGTATCGGGATTAATGTCAATCAGAGGACGTGGCCTGATGATCTCCTGGATACAGCGGTCTCCCTTGCCCAGATAACTTCTATGGAATATGACCTGGATCTGGTCATGAATCAGGTGATCAGCCATCTTGCCAAGTGGTTCGGGATCTTTCATCAGGACGGATTCCCACCGATTCGCAAGAGATTTCTCGAGTACGGGCTCTTACAGGATTACAAGCTCTTCACGGAAGAAGGACTTTCGTGCACCATTGTCGATCTCAATATGGAAGGACACCTTCTCGTCAATGTATCGGGAAAGCTCAGGACATTGGTGTCCGGCTCCCTTACGGTCATCCGTTCGTGACTGAGGAGACCTTCGCTTCATAGGTAACGTCCCGAATATAAAGGCCTGGAATCTTCGTTCTCTTCTAATTATCCGGGATCATGGGTATTCAAAAACAGCACAACCAGGGACCCTTGTCTTTTTATCTCTCGCCGCTAACATAACATATACCTAAGGAGGAGCCTATGCGACTGGATAGAAATATCAAGCAAAAGGACCATGACCCCTATGATGAAGGGCGTAAGTATTCCGAAGGCACGTACTGTCCGGAGTGTCACGCCGTTTATCAGGGAGGGAGGTGGAAGTGGCCGAAGAAGAGGAGCACGACCGGTGAGCAATTGATGTGCTCAGCCTGTAAGAGGATACGTGATAGATTCCCGGCAGGCGAGGTCTATCTATCCGGGAATTATTTAACGAAACACAGGACTGAGATCATGAATCTCGTCGACAATATTATCGAGCTGGAAAAATCACGATCACCCCTGAAAAGGGTTATCGATCTCACAGAGGAAAACAAGGAAGTGTGTGTAAGCCTGACGGACAATCACTTGGCCCGACATATCGGAGATGCCCTGTACAAGGCCTATAAAGGCGATCTTTCGGTCAAGTACTCTGAAGAGGAGAAATTTGTACGGTTGTTCTGGCACAGAGATGTATGAGGTGTGCCGGTTTTTTTAGTTCCAATGCCATTGAGCTCAGTCTCTTTATGACGGACTGAGTGCTTTTGGGTGCCGTATAGCAGTGAACTGATGCTGGCGGATTGTCCGGATCATTTTGATGAAGACTGTTCTGAACTATCTATGACTCAAGCTGCCGGTCAAAGGCCATGTTCCTCATGTACAGGAGCATATCAATTGATATCATGAACGCATTGAGTCCGTACAGAAAAACGACCCAGTCGAGGTTGTAGAACACCTTATGGAAAATTCCTGCCAGGTATCCGATGAAAACGATTATGAGAAAAACAATGCTTTTCCCCTTTGATGATCTTGAGACATAGGACTTATAAATGGAGGAAGGCCACGCAGCACCGAAACACAGCAGCATGATGACTTCGAATATACTCATGATAAAGGCATGTTCCTTTCGATGGTTTTTCTAGGGATGCAGTATTAGCAGTATCAGAAGGGTAATTTCAAGCCGCCTTTTTGGGAAGGGGTGGGGACAGCCTTTTTCAGGAGGGTGTCGGCAAGATTTTTGCGGCCGGTCAATTCCTTCTCTATTGTGTCAAGCGAGCTCACATCGCTCTGCAGCGAGTTCAGAGGCGTTTCGATCTTTGTTTGAAGTGCCGTTCTCAGGTCTCCTTCGAACTGTTTTGTAAGATCAGCCACAGCTTGTTGCAATGCGCCGCTTACCACCTTTTCGAGATCGGATTTGAGGTTCATGGTATACTCTTGCGGTGTGCCTTTCAATGATGCCTGGAGAGAGAACGAATCAATCCCGGAAAAGGCGGAGGATACAGCAGAAGAGAACCGTGAGGTATCAGCAGTATCAGCAACGGTTAGTTTTGCAGAGGAGACTGACCCCTTCAGCTCGGCACTGATGATGTTGTTTACCACATTCGTGGAAAGATCCATGTTCATTGTCCCTTTTTCCAGGGTGACGGGAAGAGCCTTAGCCCCGAGATCGACCCCATGCAGAGCATACCCTTTCATTGAAACATCGAGCTTGTCGATGTTTTGCTTTGGGTCGACCCTGTTCATGGACCCCTGGAGACGAAGGGTTGTGATGCCTTTGAGCTTATCCCCTGAAAAATCAAAGCTCAGCGGAGATCCGAGGATATCCTGATCTGTCGTAATATTAAAGAGGTTCCCCTGCACGGTCCCTTGTTCGAGGTTCACGGAGGCCGTAGCTTTGCGGACAAGAAAATCCGGCAGCGGCGTATGTTCCCTGAAGTGAATGTCAACCCCTGCCGCCCGTAAGGGTTTTGTCACCTTCTGACCTTTTTTCTCTTCTCGTGATCGATCCAGAATGGGATTTATCTTCTGATACCAGAAGAGGGAACGCTCCACCCATACACCGATCTTTTCGCCGAACAGCACTGCGCTGACATTGCCTAATCCCTGAGGCGTGGGCCCATACTTTTTGACAAGGGAACGGAGGTCATCAGCGGGTGCATTTTTCACCTGCTTCATCTGCTCGCTGATCGTCGCGTAATCGGTATTAAACCGGGTTTGTGCATCCTTGAGGATACGTATATCTTTTTGTATGTCCTCTTGCAGGGACTTTATTTTGCCCGTAGCAGCCAGGATAGACTGCGGGTCTTTCTGATCGATTTTTTTGAGATCTTCAATACGTTTCTCATACTGTTCAAGGTCTTCTTTGTCCGGGATCTCACCCATCCTCTTTTCCCAGAAGGCCTTCCGTGCCTGTGTCTCTTCCTGTATGCTCCTGATCATATCGAGGGTTTTCAGGTCTTCAGACTCCAGGATCTTTCCTATATCTTCTTTGGAGAAAGAGGGCAACGTGGGCATAAGCGCAGCTTTTTCACCCGGGGGACGTTCTTTTTCCTTGTGTTCCTTTGTAACAAATCCGGGCCTCTCCCGTTTCGTACCGAATGCCATCCCAGTGATGCTCATCTCATCGATAATAACCTTGCGGAGGAAGAGCTGTGCGGTCTCGAGCGAGCAGATAAGGGATGTTATCTGGACAGCATTAGTCTGGGGATCATTGGGGTTTGTTACTTCAATCCCCTGGAGCGTGACACCGAGAGGAGCCAGTTTCAGGTCCACATCACTGATATTGACCTCTGCGCCGACGAGCTTTGTTGCGGTTTTTTCCATGATGCTTCGGGCAATGGTATCGATCAGCATAAACCACAACCCCATGAGGAGAGCCGCAATGATGATGAATGCGATAAAACCTTTCCAGCGCAGCCACCTCATCACGATCCGCCTCCCGGGAGACTCAGCGAAGTGTATGCCCTGTACAATTTGCTGAGCTGAATCAACTGCATGATCCTGGTCTTCCTCACCCATGCCAGAACATGCATGCGGTAACGGACAACCATGCTCTTTGACAGGAAGAACAGAGGGAGAAATAACAAGACGGACACGACCAGGCTTCCCATCACTACCGAGTTATAGAACCTCTCGATCTTGAAGACAGGAATATTGTACAGGACAGTCCAGAATCCTTCGAGAGAATTTGCAGTAAGCAGCGCAAGCCCTGCCTTATGGAAGAGTGGGTCCAGCAGGTAAGCAAAGCCTGAGAAGATTGCCCAGGAAATGATAAAGGTTGAGAGATTCACCCGCAATATGAGAACAAGAAAGAGGATTGCAAGGTTATGGAGGCTCATCAGCGGAGTGAATCCGATAATCATTGCCAGACACACTGCCAGGCTTATCTGATACGGATCTGTCTCAGAATTGAGTATCTTCAGAATCTTTGCAAAAAGTTGGATCATCGGACCTCCAAAACAGCGCTGCAATCATCAATTCATATCATTAGTATTATACCGTGAAAATCGTATGCGTCAATATGCGTCCGGTTTTTTCCTCATGACCGCAACGTATGTTTTTTATAAACAAAAAGCCCGGAAGGCGTGGCCTTCCGGGCGGGATATACGGTCTGGTCTTTTGCTGAGACTCTCTAGACGCTGCCTGCCATCTGAAAGATGGGTAGATACATGGCAACAACGACGAATCCGATAATGCCTCCGAGGAACACCATGAGCATGGGCTCTAAAGCTGAGGTAAGGGCCTCGACAGCTGTGTCCACCTCTTCATCGTAGAAGTCAGCGATCTTTGAGAGCATCTGGTCCATTGCACCTGTCGCCTCACCAACAGCTATCATCTGCACCACCATGCCCGGGAAGATCCCAGTCTGCTCGAGCGGTTCCGACATGGACTTACCTTCACTGATGGACTTCCGTACTGCCCGTATGGCGTTCTCTACAATCACATTGCCGGATGTCTTGGCGGTGATCTCCAGGCCATCCATGATGGGAACACCGGAGGATATCATGGTCCCCAGGGTCCTGGTGAATTTTGCCACGGCAACTTTTCTGATGAGTGGTCCGAAAATGGGCAGCTTCAAGGCAAAGCTATCGATATAGTATCTCCCCTTCGGCTGTTTTCGTGCCCACTTGAATGCAATGATCATCAGTATGATAAAGGCTAACATGAAATACCAGTTGTTTCTGAAGAAGTGGCTCAAGTCGACCACGAGCTGGGTCGGACCGGGCAGAGAGGATCCGAACTGGGTGAACATGTCCTGGAAGGTGGGGATGACGAAGAGCATGAGTACGGCAACAACACCGAATGCAACGCACAGCACGATGATTGGGTAGGTCATTGCACTCTTGACCTTGTTTTTCAGTGCCTCATTCTTTTCCATATACGTTGCGAGCCTGTTGAGTACCGTATCGAGCACACCGCCGATCTCCCCTGCCGCCACAAGGTTCACAAAGAGGTTGTCAAATACCTTGGGGTGTTTACCCAGCGCATCTGCAAAGGTACTCCCGCCTTCTACATCTGACTTGATCTGAGACAGGATTTTTTTGAATGTGGGATTCGGCTGCTGAGAGGCAAGGATATCGAGACACTGTACCAGCGGAAGTCCTGCATTGATCATGGTCGCAAATTGTCTCGTGAATATGACGATATCTTTGGTCTTGATCTTCTGTTCGAACAGGGTGATCTGTTTGGGCTTTCCTTTGACCTTTGTGGGGAGTATGCGTTGTCGCTTGAGCAACATGGTTGCTGTAGCCTTGTTGTCCGCTTCGATCTCCCCTTTCTTGAAATTTCCGTTTGCGAGTTTTCCTTCCCATACGAAAACGGGCATGGTCTATCTCCTCTCTCTGACGGGTGCTCCCGTACCTCTTACCTGGTTAGGGGATGCCATCATCTGTCTGAGCTCATCGGGATCCATGGACCGTCCCAGGGCATCATCAAGGGATATGAGTTTGCGCGAGAAAAGGTTGAACAGGGACTGATTCATGGTTTGCATGCCGTGCTTGGTCTGCCCCACCTGCATCTGGGAATAGATCTGATGGATCTTGTCCTCCCTGATCAGGTTTCTGATTGCCGGCGTCGAGACCATGAGCTCTGATGCGAGCACACGTCCCTTTCCGTCTGCTCTCGGGATGAGTTGCTGGGCCATAACTGCCTCGAGAACAAAGGCCATCTGTGCCCGTATCTGAGATTGCTGGTGGGCGGGGAAAGCATCCACGACACGGTTTACGGTCTGTACTGCGGAGTTGGTGTGCAGTGTTGCAAATACGAGGTGCCCGGTCTCAGCAATGGTGAGGGCTGCCTGCATGGTTTCCAGATCGCGCATCTCTCCGATGAACACGACATCCGGGTCCTGTCTGAGGATATATTTCAGAGCCCTGGTGAAATTCTTGGTATCCGCACCCACCTCTCTCTGATTTACGAGGCAGCCCTTGTGCTTGTGTACGAACTCGATCGGGTCTTCTATGGTGACGATATGATCGCGCCGTTCGATATTGATCTTGTCGAGAAAAGCGGCCAGGGTTGTGGATTTGCCGCAGCCGGTTGGTCCGGTGACGAGGATGAGCCCGCGGGGAAGAGATGAGAGGTTTCCCACAATGCTTGGGAGGCCAAGGTTTTCCAGGGGAACAATATCATAAGGGATCATTCTGAATACCCCGGCCAGGGCGCCTCTCTGTACAAAGATATTTGCCCTGAAACGTGCCACTCCCTTTATCCCGAAAGAAAGATCGAGCTCCTGTTCCTCTTCGAACTTATGCTTCTGTGCCTCAGTGAGTATCGAATACAGAATCTGTCTCGTTGCCTGAGGATCAAGGGGGGGTATATCCAGAGGATAGAGCTGACCGCGGACCCGTATCTGTGGCGGCGATGCAGTTGTTATGTGTAAGTCCGATGCACCTTTCTCCACCATGGTTTTTAAGAGATCATAAATGCTGTGTTCCAATGAAGCCTCCTATTAATCAGCCATAGTCGTTCTGAGGATTTCGGAGACCGATGTGACGCCTTCGAGGACTTTCGTCAGGCCGCTCTGCCTCAGACTCTTCATCCCTTGATTGATTGCCTCGTTCTTGATTTCCGTGCCCGATGCCCCCATGAGGATCAGTTCCTTTATCTCTTCTGAAACCGGCATGACCTCATACAGGGCTATTCTGCCTTTGAACCCTGTATTGCCGCATACGGAACACCCCTTTCCAACGTAACACTGAGCAGTCTGTGCAGTCTGAGGATCCATCCCCATTTGTATGAGTGATTCTACCGGGGTGTCGTCTCTTTCCTTGCACTCCTGACAGATCTTTCGTGCAAGTCTCTGGGCTACGATGAGATTTACCGATGATGCTACCAGGAACGGTTCGATGCCCATATTCAGCAGCCGGTTTATGGTTGATGGCGCATCATTGGTGTGAAGCGTCGAGAGCACGAGATGTCCTGTCAGTGCTGCCTTTATCCCGATCTCCGCGGTCTCGAAATCACGTATCTCACCCACGAGAATGATATCAGGGTCCTGCCTCAGGAACGATCTCAATGACGAAGCAAAGGTGAGACCGATCTCTTCGTGCATCTGGACCTGATTCACTCCTGCGAGGTTGAACTCCACCGGATCTTCTGCAGTGGAGATGTTCCTGTCAATCTGATTGAGTTCCGAGAGTGCGGAATAGAGTGTTGTGGTCTTTCCTGAACCTGTGGGCCCGGTAACGAGCACCATGCCCCAGGGTTTATAGATACCTTCTTTGAAATTGCTCAGGGCTGCCTCTTCAAAGCCGAGCTTTGTCATGTCAAGCTGCAGGTTCGATTTATCCAGTATTCTCAAAACCACCTTTTCTCCGAAGAGCGTCGGCAGAACTGATACGCGGAATTCCACCTCTTTACCGCCCTGGATCCGCAATTTGATTCGTCCGTCCTGGGGCAGCCTTCTCTCGGCGATGTCGAGCTTGGACATGATCTTCAGTCTTGAGACCAGGGCATTCTTCAGACGCAGCGGCGGTTTCATGGCCTCATAGAGCATACCGTCGATCCTGAAACGGATCCGCATGAATTTCTCGAACGGTTCTATGTGGATGTCACTGGCCCCTTTTCTTATGGCGTCCAGCAGCGTGAGATTTACCAGTTTAATGACAGGTGCCTGGTCTGCCTCTTTCTCCAGGTCCCCAACACTGACCTCATCCCCTTCAGCCGCGATTTCGACCGATCCCTGTTCATTCTCCATGCTGCTCAGCGCATCATCAAGGGATGCCGACTGATCATAGAAATTATCCAATGCCCATTTGAGCGATTCTTCAGAGGTGACATAGACCTCTATGGAGTATCCTGTGAGAAACTTGAGATCATCTACTGCGAAGATGTTTGTGGGGTCCGTCATTGCCACCTTGAGGGTGGATCCGTTTCGTTCAAAGGGAATGGCATTGTATTTCTGAACAATGTTGCCGGGAATGAGCTTGATAACCTCCGAATTCGGGTTCTTGTCCTTGAGGATAACCGATGGGAGCCCGTATTGATTACCGAGGAAATCCACCAGCTGTTCTTCCGTAAGATGTCCGAGCTTTACCAGCTGGGACCCCAGCCTTGTTCCGGTGGACTTCTGAGCCTTCTGCGCTTCAAGAAGCTGTTCCGGGGTAATAAGGGCATTTTTTATTAATTGATCACCTATACGTTCATTTGCCATACAACACCTTGATAATGACTATCGGCATCCCGATGCCGCGACTTTAGTGAAAGCATATACCCTGCGATGATGATTCTACCGTCTTTTACCATCGAGGGAGCCTACAGTGGTATCCATCTTCCAAGAATGTTCTTCTTGCTCTATAAATAATGAGTTATATGTACATGGCGGATATAAATGTTCTACTTGTCGTATGAATTCTTCTCAGGGTTCTTCTTTCTCTTTTTTCGCATCTGTTCCATGGAGATTACTTCTCCGGGTATAATCTTCGGTTTCTTTATGGTTTCCTTCTCGAATGAGCCTGGTCTTTCCAGAGGAACAATTTTTATGGGGACATCCTTCATGGTGAATGTTGAGCCCATCAGGTATTCTTTTTTCAGTATCCATGTCGTTTCCTGTACGGGGAAGCTCAAGAAGATCAGGCGGACTTGCAGCCAGTGGGGTTTGATGTCCCGGGTGATCTCCTCAATGCGCGCATAAACAGACGGAATGTTGTCAATATAAATGGCCACAATGTCACCAGGTGCGAGCATATGCTGTCTTTATCATATCTGCGTTATCATATCCAGTCGTGAGTGCAAGTTTTATTCTGTGGTATGACATTGTGTAAAAGGCCGCTAAGTGGTAGGCTTACAATTCCTCAAAACAAGGGAACCGTAACACAGGAACACGGGAAGAATGGAGCAGAACAGGAATTGTACACACATACGTAAGGCGAGATACATGCTCCCTGATATTGGGGCCTTCGATATGCATCTATGCAACGGAGATTAAACATTTTTGTCAATCTGGACGAAAAAGACAGATAGATGGCTGAACATATACTCTTTGTGGATGATGAGGATTTCATCCTGGACATAGCGAAGTCAATCTTTGCAGAAGAAGGCATCGAGATCCTTACTGCCAGAAACGGCGATGAAGCGCTCGAAAAGGTGAAGGAATTCGAGATCGCTGTGCTGGTGTCGGACAACCACATGCCGGGAATGATGGGGCTTGATCTCCTCTCCAGGGTAAAGAGCATCTCACAAGACACAGTCAAGATACTCATGACTGGATTTGCGGATCTCGAGACGGCAATCGATGCCATAAACCGGGTTGAGGTATTCCGTTTCATTGTAAAACCTTGGGAAAACACCCAGCTGGTGGAACTGGTGAAAGATGCCCTGAAGCGATACCGCCTCATCAAGTCCATCAAAACCGGAGACGAGGCCACCATGCTTTCCCTTGTGCATGCCCTTGAACTGAAAGATCCCTATACCCGGGGGCATTCGGAGCGGGTAGCGCACTATGCCCTCATGATTGCCGGGCAGCTGAGTCTCCCTTCGGAGAACCGGACCGCTATCCGCTACGGCAGCTGGCTTCATGACTGCGGTAAGATCGGGGTTTCGGAAAACATCCTCAATAACGAAGGCCCCCTTGACGATGCAGAGATTCATATCGTACGGAACCATCCCATGTGGGGGGCCGAGGTTGCCCGCCAGGCAAGGCTTTCCGGAATCATAGTAAATATCATTCTTTCCCATCACGAACGCTACGACGGAAAGGGATATCCGGCCGGGCTCAAGGGAAGTGAGATTCCCATCGAGGCACGTATCGTTGCCGTTGCGGACATCTACGATGCACTCACAACCGAGAGACCCTACCGAAAGGCCTATGAAATGGACAAGGCCCTTGAAATGCTCGTATCCATGAAAGGCAATGTCCTTGATCCCGAGATCGTGGATATCTTCTGCTCGCTCCTGGAACAGGGCGATACCACTGAGAAATAGTATTCAGAGCCCGGCACCTTAAGGTTTCGGATTGTTCACTCCAGAATCAAGTTCAATAGAATCCAGTATTCAGAATAAAAAATTGAAAACAATCATATGGTTAGTTCTTGCAATTCGGACTCTTTTTTATTCTTGGTCGTGCCTGATTGGCTGTGCTGGTTAGGCCAGAAAGTGGAAATGCATATCGTTGAAAGGAAAAGGCGGTTGTGATCTTTCGCAACCGCCTTTGTGAGTTTGGCGTCCCCAAGGGGATTTGAACCCCTGTCGCCGGCGTGAAAGGCCGGTGTCCTGGGCCAGGCTAGACGATGGGGACACACAGTGAGCCAGGAGGGACTCGAACCCTCGGCCACCGGATTAAAAGTCCGATGCTCTACCAACTGAGCTACTGGCTCAGTTCGAACCCCCCTATCTCACGGATAGAAAAAAAGATCAAGTGTAAAGTACCCGGAAAACGTACGAGAGTTGTTGTTGAAAATAAGATCCTTTTGGCGTGGCGATCACGATTTTTTTTCGGCTGGGGGTTTTATCAACGGACGTGCTGTGGTATAGCATACACCATGGTGTGGATTGTCCTGTTTATCCCTGTTGGCATCTGGCTGAGCATGAATATCGTCGCTCAGCTGAACCTGCTCACCTGGGGTGGTGTGGCACTGACCTGTTTAATCTTCTTCCTCATTGAGCTGAAGCAGGTATCTAATGATGGCGACAGATCAAAGCGGCCGTTGTGGATTATGTGTCTGATGCTCGTGACCCTTGCATCGAGTGTGTTGTTCTGAAAAAACCAGAAGGGGTCTTAAAACAGTTTATGTAAGGCGCTGTTCGTTCTTGGTGGTTTGTCTTACAGGTCTTCCTGGTAGAAGAAGTCATATATCTTGGAGACCCTGATCCCCTGGATGGAGAAATAGAATTCGTCGTCTCTCTCCACGCCTCTCACTTCGGCAATCCCTGATTCCTCTGCCTGGAATATCTTTGTGTTCCCGAAATCGAATATGGGCAGGACCTTTGTCGTGTAGGTCCAGATGGTTCCATCATCGGCTATGGTTGAGATGATATACTCTCCCTGTTTGAGCCACTTTTTCAATCCCTGAAATTCGATCTTTACATCCTTGTTATACATGTCTCAACCTTTCTTTTCCCGGCATAGTTTCCCTGGGGATACTTATCGGTTTTTTTCAGGGATGGCTTGAAGCTTTGTATCAGCTGCTCTGGGATTGTTTCAGATCCTTGTACAGCTTGTAGTCCATACTGTCTACGAGGGCCATCCAGGACGCTTCGATGATGTTCGAAGATACCCCGACGGTGTTCCAGTGATCTTTCTTGTCCCCTGATTCTATGAGGACCCTGACCACGGACTCCGTTCCCTGCCTGGATGATATAACCCGCACTTTATAATCAAGCAGTTCCACGTCCTGGATGCTTGGATAGAATTTCTGCAGGGCCTTTCTCAGTGCAAGGTCAAGGGCATTGACCGGGCCGTTTCCCATCGCTGCCGTGTGCTCGATGTTGCCATCCACTTCGATCATGATGGTTGCCTCGCTCATGGGATCGGTATCATCACTGCGCCGCTCCGTATTCACCCTGAAGCCTTTGAGTTTGAAGTAGCGCATGTGCATTCCCATGGCCTTTTGCATTAGAAGCTCCAGGGACGCGTCAGCGCCTTCGAACTGAAATCCGCAGTTTTCCAGGTCCTTTATGATCTTCAGGATCTCGTCTGCTGCCGTATCATCCTTTGCAAGATCCAGGTTGAATTCTCTCGCCTTGTAATGGATGTTGCTTTTGCCGGATTGTTCGGAAACCAGTACCCGACGCTGGTTTCCCACCAGGTAGGGATCAACGTGTTCATAGGTGCTGGGATCGTTTATCACCGCACTCACATGGACACCGCCCTTATGGGCGAATGCCGATTCTCCCACATAGGGTTGATGCTTGTTGTGTGACAAGTTCCCGACATCATCAACAAAACGCGAGATGTCATTGAGCATGCGCATGTTTTCGGTATGAATGGATTGATGGCCCATCTTGATACCCAGGTTGGGGATGATGGAGCAGAGATTCGCATTGCCGCATCGCTCTCCGATCCCGTTTATGGTTCCCTGGACATGATCGATCCCTGATTCAACGGCACAAATGGTATTGGCCACCGCCAGATCACTGTCGTTGTGGCAGTGTATGCCCAGCGGAGCGGCGATCTTTTCCCTGAGGATTTTGATCACGCCCGTGATCTGGGATGGCAGGCCTCCGCCGTTTGTGTCACACAGGACGAGTCGGTCGGCCCCGCCCTCGTATGCGGCCATCAGGGCGGACAGAGCGTATTCCTTATTGTTCCTGAACCCGTCGAAAAAATGTTCTGCATCAAAGAAAACCAGAGAAAAGAAACGCTTAAGATATGCAATGGTCTCGCGAATCATCCTGAGGTTTTCATCCAGTGTGCAGCCCAAACCGCCTTCGCCATGAACATGGGCATCCCAGGTCTTGCCGAAAATAGTGATACCGTCAGCCTTGGAATCAATCAGTGCTTTGATCAGCCTGTCATTTTCCGGCAGCTTGCCTGGTCTGCACGTGCTGCCAAAGGCCATGAGTCTTGCGTGCTTGAGGCCCACGTCTCTGATCTTGCCAAAGAGTTTCTCGTCCTTTGGATTCGCCCCCGGCCAGCCAGCCTCGATATAATCCACACCCAACTGGTCGAGCTTATAAGCGATGATGCTCTTGTCATCCGATGAGAAGTTTACATCTTCTGACTGGGATCCGTCCCGCAGTGTTGTGTCATAAATCTCAATCTTTTTCAAAATTATTCCCCGATTTATCAAGCTCGAATACCTCGTGAAGCTGCCGTACTCCCAATTCTATGAATTTCTCGTCTATAACGCAGGACACCTTGATCTCCGATGTTGAGATCATCATGATGTTAATCCCGACCGAGGACAAAGCCTGAAACATCCGCGATGCTACACCTGCGTGGGACCTCATGCCAACACCCACGATGGAGAGTTTGGCTATGGAGGTATCTCCTACGATGTCTCTGGCACCGAGTTCGGCCGACTTTCTTTTGACGATCTCCATGGCGCTGTGGAAATCAGATTTCGTCACGGTAAAGCTCAAGTCCGCAAATTTACCGTCGGTGGACACGTTCTGAATAATCATATCGACATTGATATTCTTGTCTGCAAGCGCACTGAATATTGTGGCAGCTACTCCCGGCCTGTCCTGAACACCCAAAAGGGTAATCTTTGCCTCGTTTCTGTCATAGGTTATTCCGGATACCACCTCTTTTTCCATATCCTCATCCTCCCTGGTCGTCAACGTCCCGCCATCGTCGGTAAAGGTACTCTTCACCAGTATGGGTACATTGTGTTTTTTCGCGAATTCAACGGAACGTGTCTGAAGCACCTTTGCCCCGAGAGATGCCATCTCGAGCATCTCGTCATAGGAGATCTTGTCAAGTCTGCGGGCCTTGTCGCAGATGTTCGGGTCGCAGGTATACACCCCGTCCACGTCCGTGTAAATTTCGCATACATCTGCTTTGAGAACAGCTGCCAGTGCTACGGCGGAAGTATCTGATCCTCCTCTGCCCAACGTGGTAATGTTCCTGTCCTGGGTAATACCCTGAAATCCTGCAACAACGGCAACCTCACCGGCGTCAAAGGCCTTTTTTATCGTCTCGATCTCGATATTGAGAATGCGTGCCTTTGTGTGTGCATTGTCTGTCAGTATGCCTATCTGGTGTGCAAGGAGGGAACGGGCCGGCACCCCTAAATCTTTCAATGCCATGGCGAGAAGGGAAACACTTACCTGTTCACCTGTGGAAACCAGGACATCCATCTCACGGATATCCGGATCAGGAGACAATTCCTTTGCCAGGTCGATGAGCCGGTCGGTTTCACCTGCCATGGCAGAGAGTACCACGGCGATCTGGTTTCCCTGTTTGTGTCGCTGCGCAACCTTATTTGCAACCAGCTTGATCTTTTCCAGGCAGCCCACTGAGGTGCCGCCATATTTTTGTACTACGATTCCCATAAGTTAGTCCTCATCCTGTTGTTTTCGGTATAATGCGTCAATGGTATGAGACGTTTTTGGTGGTTATTCTTAACAGACATGGGTAAAGCTTTTCAACAGATCCTGATATCTCGAATGTGTTGCATCAAAAGAAATCTTACGGGTCTGTTCTCCCAGATATTCAATAGATACCTCAATGATGGTACCTTGAAAAAAATCCCTGGCCCTCTCGGCCCATTCCACTACCATGATATGGTCCCTATCCATGAAATCTTCCAGCCCAAGCTCGTACACTTCATCAGAGTCTAGCCTATAGAGATCTACATGGATAATGTCAAGCCTGGCTTTGTATATGTTAACCAGTGTAAAACTCGGACTGACAACCGTTGTAGCCTCTTCTGTCCCTATGCCCTTGGCAATACCCTTGGTCAGAAGAGTCTTTCCGGCCCCGAGATCGCCACTGAGCAGGATGATCTCTCCTCCTGACAGCGATCTGCCGATCCGTACGCCGAGTTCCAAGGTCTCCTGAGGGCTGTTACTGATATATGCAGTTGTCACGGCAATGACTCCATGATTACGATAGCGACTGCGCATCCGCGGTCATGGGACATGCTCAGGTGTATCGTTGATATTCCCAGGGCCTGTGCTGTCTCGGCCGCTTTGTTATAAAGCAGTATACACGGGGGGCCGTCATGGACAACCACTTCGATATCCTTGAACGTGACGCCGTGCATCAGCCCTGTTCCCAGGGCCTTGGCCGCAGCTTCTTTTGCTGCAAATCGTGCACCCAGATGCTGTGGCGGATTGAACCTCTGCTCGCAGTACGCTATTTCCTGATCAGTGAAGACCCTGTGCAGGAACCGACGCCCGTGGCGCATATACAGCGAACGGATCCTCTCTATATCAGTAATATCTATGCCGACACCACGAATCACACACTCTCCATAACCGAGGTAATAACGCTGCGTAGATGACAGGCATGTTGGACATCATGAACCCTGAGTATGTCAACCCCTTTCATGATTGCCCATGCACTTATTGCATCGGTTCCGATCTGTCGTTCTTTAACATCCGCATCCAGGATCGAACCGATAAACGATTTCCTTGAGTGGCCGAGGACAACAGGCACCTTGAGTGATGAGAATTCTTCTATGTGATTGAGTATCTGGAGATTCCCCTGAAGGTCTTTGCCGAAACCGATACCCGGATCCACGAGGACGGACGATCGGTCAATACCTGCATCGAGACATGCCTGAATCCCGGTGCTGAGGAACTCGTAGATCTCATCGATGATAGCGCTGTAGTGCGTGTCATCCTGCATGGTCGAGGGGGTGCCCCTCATGTGCATCAGGATAATCCCTGCACCGGTTTTTGCGGCAATACCCTGCATATCGGGGTCGCCTCGAAGTGCACTGATATCATTAATCAGACATGCACCTGCGTCGATTGCAGCTTGAGCAACTGCTGCCTTTGTGGTGTCGATACTGATGGGTATGCCCGTTTTGTCTGCAACCTTTTTTATAACAGGGATGACACGGGCCAACTCTTCTTTTGTGTCCACGGTCTCTGCCCCTGGCCGGGAGGATTCTCCTCCGATATCGATCATCTCCGCCCCGGACTCCACCAGATACAGGGCATGGTCCAGGGCGCTCTCGGCATCGAGATAGAGCCCGCCGTCCGAGAATGAATCGGGGGTGATATTGAGGATGCCCATGACAACCGGCAGGCTGTCCCACTGGTAATCTCTGCCGCACAGACGAAGCGTCAGGGAAGCTCTGTCCTGAAAGACCTGATCCTCGATAATATCCGCGATGTCCTCGAGTCCGGGCTGAAACCTGAGCTTGTCGATCAGGAGCCGGTAATGCCTGAGATCCCCCATGACGATGCAGTTGGAATGCTTAACCTTGCCGGATATGACCTGCCGGTGCACGGCAACGTCACCGCCGATGGAGAGCATGCTCTGTTTCAAGATGTTCGCGGCATAGAGTTTTATACCCTCGAGCAGCAGATTTTTGTGGGTTAATTTGGGCCTCATGTAGGACAGCGAGGCGGGATCCACTCCGCAGGCAAGGAGAGTCTGCTCGTTTGCATGTGAGAGTATTCTGGCTCTAGGTGATTCCTTCCTGGATGATCTGTTCGATCTCTGCGCCATCAATAACCTCTTTCTCCCGCAAACGAAGAGCTATCTTATGCAATATATCGAGATTCTCCTCGATGATCTCCTTGGTTTTGTTATAGCAGTCCATAATGATGGATTTCACTTCCTCATCGATCTTCTGTGATGTCAACTCGCTATAATCCACCCGTTTCGATATCTCTCTCCCGAGGAACATCTCCTGCTCGACCTTGCCGAAACTCAAGGGGCCCAGAGAGCTCATTCCCCACTCAGTGACCATATGTCTGGCCATATCGGTTGCCCGCTCGATATCGTTGCCTGCACCAGTAGTGAGGCAGCCCAGAACCAGTTCTTCGGCCACACGGCCGCCCATGAGGACGGAGATGGTGGCAAGCAGGTAATCTTTGCTGTAGGTGTGCCGGTCATCTATGGGGAGCTGCTGGGTCACTCCCATGGCCCTTCCTCTGGGGATGATGCTCACCTTGTAGACAGGGTCTGCATTCGGAAGCTTCTTTGCAACCAGGGCATGGCCTGCTTCATGGTATGCCGTGGTGTTCTTCTCCTCCTCGGAGATGACCATGCTCTTCCTCTCCACTCCCATGAGGACCTTGTCCTTTGCCATCTCGAGGTCTTCCATGGTCACCTTGGTCTTGTTCTTGCGGGCGGCAAGCAGTGCAGATTCATTGACCAGGTTCGAGAGATCTGCCCCTGAGAACCCCGGTGTCGCCTTGGCGAGAGTGGTCATATCGACATCTTCCGCCAGAGGGATGTTCTTGGAGTGGACCTTCAGGATGCCCTCTCTGCCTTTGACATCAGGACTTGCCACAACGACCTGGCGGTCGAATCTTCCCGGTCTGAGCAGGGCAGGGTCCAGGACGTCCGGCCTGTTTGTTGCAGCCATGAGGATCACACCCTCGTTGGACTCGAATCCGTCCATTTCCACCAGGAGCTGGTTTAAGGTCTGTTCTCTCTCATCATGCCCCCCGCCGAGGCCTGCTCCCCTATGTCTGCCCACGGCATCTATCTCGTCGATGAAGATGATACACGGGGCGTGCTGCTTGCCCTGAGCGAACAGGTCACGCACCCTTGATGCTCCGACTCCCACGAACATCTCTACAAAATCCGATCCCGACATGCTGAAAAACGGGACTCCCGCTTCTCCGGCAACCGCCTTGGCTAGCAGGGTCTTTCCCGTTCCGGGGGGGCCGAGCAGGAGGACCCCCTTGGGGATTCTCCCACCAAGAGAGGTGAACCGTTTCGGTTCCTTCAGGAATTCAATAATCTCTTCCAGTTCTTCCTTGGCTTCATTTACCCCTGCCACGTCGGCAAAGGTGACCTTCATCTTGTCCTGGGTCATGAGCTTTGCCTTGCTTCTGCCGAAACTCATGGCCTTTGTCCCCCCTGACTGCATCTGCCGCATGAATAAGATCCATACCCCGATAAGCAGCAGCATGGGGATCCAGGATATGAGTACGGACATATACCATGGCGAGTCATCGGTGGGCTTGGCAGATATGAGGACATTCTTTTCCATCAGACGCTCAACGAGTTTCGGATCATCCGGGGCATATGTGTCAAAGGGAGTGTCGTCTATCAGGATCCCCTTGATGTCTCGACCCTGAATGGTTACTTCCTTTACCTCGCCTTTGTCCAGTATCTGGAGGAATTCGCTGAAAGCAAAGCTCGTTGTTTCTGTGGTGGGTTGATTGAACAGGTGGAAGAGCATGACCATGATAAGGGCGATAACAACCCACAGTGCTACATTTTTGATCATAGTATTCCCATTTTTCTGGGACTTATTGTTCTGCATCTGTTGTCTCCCGGGTGTAATTCTCAAGCTGCGCAAGCGATATCTTCGCGATATCCTGATTTTGATCGGATATCTTCATCAGGGCTTCCTTCGCTTCTTCTTGTTTGCCGGCGCTCATCAGTACCCGGGCCTTATAGAAGAGGGCCTGGTCCTTTATGTGCTCAGGCGCGTTTTCCACGCAATCGTTAAGCAACGGCAGAGCCTTGTCTGCTGCATCCTGCCCCATATAGGATGCGGCCATCACCAGGATCCCGTCCCAATAGAAGATGTCTTCCTGGCCCCAGCCATTGATAAATTCCTGGGCATGATCAAGTGCCATGGTATAATCGTTTTCATTGTATGCCATGACGGCCAGGCGGAGCTTGGAGAGCTTGCCTGCCTTTGTGTCGGCATAACTCTGCATGACCTGCAAGGTCAGCTGGGAATTATTATATGCGTTATTGTACGCAAGCATGGCAGATCGTTCTCTGTTTGTCTTCCAATAATAAAATCCGAATGTGCTGGTAATAAGGATAACTATGATGGCGGCAATTGTTGCTATTCTTATGGGATTTTCCTTAATCAACTTTACTATGGAGCTCGTGGTCGTCAAAAATTCATCCGGGGCATTGAGTAGCTCTTTTCTTGTCATCTTTGCCATATATAGGACCTCCTGATAACTATCATATAGTAACTATACCAGGGGAATGTCAATGTGGTTTCTCCAAGAACGGATGGGAATGTGTATATTTCACGACCGATGCGATGAAATTGCAGGGAAATACTTAACGTGGGGAATTTCTGCTTAACCTTCATGGGAGATAAGGGTGCTTCAAAGAAATGCATTAAGGCTGTGGAGTATGATCTCCACAGCCTTTGTGTCCAACCAACCGACCTGGATATGACAGGTCTATTTCATGGCAAGGGGTTCCAGTACCTGTGGTGTGATGAATATCAGCAGTTCCTTCTTCGAGGTGTCCTTTGTCTCCCCCTTAAAGAGCAGGCCTATGATCGGCAGTTTCCCGAGGAATGGTACCCTATTGATGTTTTCTCTGGTTTCTTCTTCAATGATTCCGCCGATAACAGACGTCTCACCGTTTTTGACAAGGACTTCAGTCTCAGCTTCCCTTGAGGCGATACTCGGATCACCCAGGGAGTTCACGATGGAACCGATCGCGTTTCTCTTGACCGAGATTTCCATGTTTACACTCCCGTCAAATGCTATCCTCGGCGTAACTTCCAGGACCAGTTCAATGTCCTTGAGCTCTGTGGAGAGCTGGCCATCATCGTCGCGGACCACGTAGGGGTATTTCTCTCCCTGCCTGATTGTTGCCTTCTTGTTGTCCATGGTGACAATCTTGGGTCGTGCAATAACATTCGCACTGCCGATGGTTTCACCAATATCGAGCCTGAGATCCAGGTCAAGAGCCGTCCCGCCGAGCCTGCCGATGGTAATACCGAAACCGGCGGCCTGATTTGTCGGCATGTTCACCGCCAGGGATGGCGTCGGAACAGCGGAAGTGGACCAGGTCGGCACATTGCCTGCGGTAGTCGTGGTACTGAAGACATTGCGCGCCGCCCCGGTATTTATTCCGCTGAGCCCGAAGTGGTTTCTATCCGACTGACTTACATAGGATCCGCCCCACTGTACGCCAAGCCCTTTTGTGAAGTCATTATCGGCCTGAACGATACGGGCTGAGATAAGTACCTGTGGCGTCGGTTTATCCAGCCGTTTCACCATGGCGTTCACCTCGTCCACGCTCTTCATGATGTCTTTTACGATAAGCACGTTTGTCCGGTCTTCTGCCGTGATGCTTCCTCTATCGGAAACGATACCCACCTCTTTACCCTTGATAGTGGAGGCGATATCGGAGGCCTTGGCAAAGTTTACCGGGATTACCGAGGTAACCAGCGGCTCCAGCTGTTCCTGCGTTTTTTTAGATTCGAGTTTTCTCTCCTGTGATTTCTTGATCTTGTCAGCCGGGGCTATTCGCACCACATTGCCCATGGCCATTTTGCCGAGATCTTTGCTTTCAAGAACCACATCGAGGGCCTGATCCCACGGCACATCCTTCAAGCGGATCGTGATGTTTCCCTTCACCTCGTCTGAAGTCACGATATTGAGCCCGCTCACATCAGCGATGATCCTGAGAATATTATGGATATCTGCATTCTGGAAATCCAGCGTTATGTGTTCACCCGTGTACTTGGGTTCTGTCAGGGACTCCTCGATAATATCGTCCTCTCCCGGTTCCCCGACCGGCGCCGCGTATGTTGTGGGTAGCTGGATCGCTTTGCCTGCCGGTTCTTCCGCAGGTTTCACCGCCGGTGTGACTGCCGGTTGTACCACGGTCGTTTTCTGTTGCACCTTTGGTGCCTGCGCTACCTGGGATTCCTTTCTGGCCCACTCAGGTATGTCAAAATCCATGATGATCACTGAATTGTCCTGTGATACAAAGTAGGGCACGATCTGTTTCATGCTGATATTAAAGACAACATCATCTCCATACTGCCTCGGAAGGATCTGCTTGATCGCTGTTTCAAATTCCTCTGTTATGTATGGACGTGCGAATTGCCCGGGTATCCGTGTATCATCGATGCGCAGGATGAGGTTGTCACCATCACGGTTGACATCGAAGGACGCCTTGCCGTCTATGCCAATCTGGAGCCTCGATTTATTGTCAACGTTCATGAAATCCACGCTCTTTATGCTCAATCCAAACACACATACAGGTACAACAAAAAACCCGACCAGCGCCATTAGGATTATCTTCTTCTTCATAGTGTTACTCCCCCTCTTCCTTCCTAAGCGACAATACAACTTCTCGTGTATTCACGCGCCCCATGTAGTCTTTGAAATGCTGTTTTATGGTGACTCTTCCGAGTGAGATTTTAGTGACGATTCCAGAGTTTTCCCCGATGAGTGTACCCTCTGTTATGATGTGGCCCATGCCGGAGGATTCCTGAATGAGTGCACGGTTTTCCTTCCCCAGAATGATCCCTACAAGCTCGACTTGCGAGAGGGTCAGTTTCTGGAGAGGATCGGTGATCTTCTTGGGATCACCCCCGGTCATATCCGCCGGAGTTGCAAGTTCATAGGGAAGGAACGGATCCCGTTCCCCGGTCACGGTATATGCCGGTTTCTGTTTTTCCTCCTGTACAAGCACGGGTTTTACCTTCTCCTTTTTCGGGGCAACTGCAGTCTTTACCGGAGTTGGTGCCGGGGCCGGACTCTTACTTCCCCCTGAACAGGAAACCATGCCTACAAGAAGCAAGATCATGATTAAGGAGATGTATTTATTCATTTCGTCTTCCCTTTGTTCGTATCTGCTTCAGTTGTTGCGGTCTCGATAAATTTATACGTGACAGCATTACATGACGTGTTGAGCCTCATATCCCCACCGATGTCCCTTTTGGGAGAAGAGATGGTGATGTTGGTGATATTGACGATTCTTGGCATCTTTGAAACCTTGTCGAAAAACGTCACAATATCCTTATACTTGCCCTGGATCTGAAGATCTACAGGGATCTCTGCATAGAAGTTTTTCGGGACTTCAGCCTTTGGCTTGAAGAGGGTAAAGGTGAGTCCGGAGGCCTTGCCGAGGGCCGAGATGTTTTCCAGCAGTGTCGGAATCTCGCTCTTGTTGGGAAGCTGTTTGAGTGCAACATGCAGTTTTGCCCTTGTCTCTTCAAGTTCCGCCTCATATTTGGGCTTTTCCTTCACGATATCCCTTTTTGCTGAGAGCTCCTGTTTCAACTGGGTGAGTTCAGGCTCCAATGCCTTTATTTCGGCCAGTACCGGTCTATAGAAGAATTGCCAGTAAACGCCCAGGATAGCCCCGAGGATCACGATGAGCATCAGCACCTTGTAGAGTGGTTTTTGTCTTAGAATAATATCAATTACATTCATCTTCCACCTCAAGCCTGCAACTTTATAGTGCACGTGATGGTAAAGCTATGGAAGTCACCTTTTTTCTGGGCCAATACAAGGACAACGTTATCGAAATATTGAGATGCCTGAAGCTTCTTCATGAACGTTGCGATTGTGGGATTGTCCACCGCAACCCCGTCGAGTGAGAGGCTACTTCCGGTATTCTTCACAGAAGTGATCCATGCCTTTTCCGGAATGATGAGGCTCAACTGGTCAAGAACCTCCACCGGTCCGCTCTTTTTTGTGTTGAGATCCTTGATGATGCCGAGTTTACGCTCCAGTTCCTGCTTCTGTTTCTTGAATTTTTCGATTTCTCCTGCTTCAGCAGTGAGTTTTTTGATCTCCAGTTTCGTTTGTGCAATCTCTTGCCTGAGTGAGTCTTTCTGGTTCGTTATGGAAGCCTGGACAAACCAGGAGAGGATGAATACCAGTGTGACACACAGAACGAGGAGCACGATATGCTCGATAAGGGCCTTTCGCCTCAATTCCGATTTTATGGGAAGCAGATTAATCTTTACCATTTATAATCGGCCCTCCTTAACGCAAGACCCACAGCCACCGCCATTTGCGGAGCAATGTAGGCCATATATTCGGGGTCAAAGACTTTATCATCCCAGGCAATATTGTTGAACGCATTTGCCATCTCCACAGGTATGTCCATTTGTTTTTCCAGTAGTGAAACCAGTCCCGGTATCCGGCAGGACCCGCCTGACATATAGATCCGTTCGATATTTTCATTGACCATGGTGGAAAGGAAGAAGTCCAGGGTCCTTCGTATCTCCTGAACATAGGTCTCTGCCGCCATCTTGAATATGTAGTTGATTCTCTCCAGGTCAATCCCCTCGATTTCCGAGCCGGTCTTGATGTTTTCCGCCCTCTCGTAGCTTACCCCGAATTCTCTCTGGATCCTTTCGGTAAGCTGTCTCCCTCCCATGGAGATATCGCGGGCAAAGATTGACATACCGTCTTTGAGAATATTGATATTTATCATAGATGCCCCGGCATCCACCAGGGCTACAATGGATTCCGGTGCGTCGGGATAATTGACCTCATACATGGTCTCAAGGGCGAACACGTCGATATCCATAAGCATGGGCTTCAGGCCTGCATTACGTACCGCTGATGCATAATCATCCACGAGTTCCCTTTTGGATGCCACGAACAGGACGTCCATCATATCCGAACGCTCGAGACTTTCTCCCAGGACAAACGAGTCGAGGTATACATCGTTTATGTCAAAGGGGATATATTGCTCGGCTTCGATCATCAGGGTTTCCTGAAGCTCGGCCTCGCTCATTAACGGGAGTTCGGCTTTTTTTACAATGACGGAGTGTCCCGAGATTGCAGTGGCAGATCCCTTTGTGCGGACCTTCAGATTCTCTCGAAGATTTTTTATCGTATCAACCACGGTCTCTGAATCCATGATGTCCTTGTCAACGATGCACTCGGAAGGTATAAGCCCGAGACCAAGTGATCTGAGCTCGTATCCTCCGCGGACCTTTGCAATGTCCACCATCTTTATAGATTGTGATCCGATATCCAATCCTAATAAGGTTTTTTTCTCGAACAACATCAAATCACCCCGTAATCATTTCTTGGTCTTTTTGAATACTACTATGAGGTCTCCAGGCTTCACCAGATTCATTTCCTGAATAATAACATGTTCGATATAAGCCATGTTTTCCCTGAGCATATATGCTTCCTGCGTCAGGGAGACATTTTCCTTGCGTAAAGTTGAATTCTGCTCCTTTAGATCCTTTAGCTCCTGATGCAGCTGATATCCGCGGATAAGGCCCTTTTCCCCGGGAACGGTGACCAGGAGCAGCAGAGCGATCATCAAGACACAGCCATATGTGATGGAGCGAGGAATATTCATCACTTATATTATATCCTAATAGTAATTCGGAATCATTAAAAATCAAATCTTGTGTAAACATAGCCTCTCTATCGGGTCAAGTATGACTAATCTTTAAAAAAATATATTGCAGCCTTTACTGTCTAAACCATCTCAGCTGTATTCCTACGGCAACACCCATGAGAAATCCGCCTATGTGAGAAAACCATGCAATCGTGGTCTGAGAGTGGATGCTCAGGTATCCATTCGCGCCCTGAAGACTGAACCAGACAAGCATGAATACAATAGACGGGATCTCTATCACTTCGATAAAGAATAATAAGGGGATGATGGTCAGGATCTTTGCCTTCGGATTGAATACGAGGTAGGCCCCCATTACCGCAGCAATGGCTCCCGATGCTCCCACCACCGGGACAGGAGATGTGGGATAAAAGAAGGTATGCGCATAGAAGGAGACAAAGATTGCGCTTAAGTAAAACACTACATAGCGAAAAATACCTATACGTTTTTCAACTGCCGGGCCGAATACCGACAGGAAGATCATGTTGCCAAAGAGGTGGATATAGCCTCCGTGCATAAATCCAGCCACCAGAATGGACAAATGGAGGTCAAGAAAGGTTCCTTGGCCCTTGGTGAGATAGCGGTAAATATCGAAGGGGCTTATGCCAAAGAGCTGAAAGATCTGTTCGCCGATGCGGATCTCCTCGATAAACACACCGAAGTTGATAAGGATGAAAAGGGCTGTTGCCGGGGCAAATCCCCGTGATACGCTCGTATCCCGCACAGGGATCATGGATTATGATTCCTCCGCTCTTTTAAAGAAGCGACGTGCCATCATGATCTCCTCCCTTTTGACCTCAGTGCATTTCCCCTGATTGCAGAGATACTTACCATGGATAAATACGACCGTGCAAGCTCATCAAGGAGAACAAGGGCTTATCCCCTCATTGAGGATCAAGACGGGGCCGAGTACGTATCTTGCATACTGATTGTTTTTGCATTATACGTGGGAGGCATGAAGTCCGCCGGATTGTTCCTTATTATATTAGGCGCAGGGATCGTCATTATCGGATCAGCGCTCTTCTTCGGCTTCAATTTCTCCTGGCTCGGGAAACTTCCCGGAGATATACGGATCATACGGGAGGGTTACAGCTTTTATTTCCCTATTACAACGTGTATAGTATTGAGTGTTGTGATTTCTCTGATACTCTATCTTATGAAGATGCTCAGGTGATTGTGTGCTTATTGAACGATTTATTGCCGCCTACATGAAATACAAGACCTCTGAGTATTTCACCTTTGAACACCATGGTGAAATCGATCCTCCCAGGCCTCCTGACGAACCGATACACCTGTATATCCACATCCCGTTCTGTGCACAGCTGTGTCCGTATTGCTCCTTTCACCGCCTTGCCTATGAAGAAGACAGCGCACGGCTGTATTTCCAGGCCTTGAAGAAAGAGCTCGTGATGTATCATGACATCGGCTTCCGGTTCAGCGGCGTCTATATCGGAGGCGGCACGCCGACCATTCTCATGGACGAACTGAGAGACGTACTTGAACGTATCCAAAAGCTGTTTTCTCCCCGGGAGATCTCCATAGAGACAAACCCCGACCGGCTTGACAGAGACACCCTGGTCAGCCTGGCCGACAACGGGGTGAAGAGGGTCTCTGTCGGCGTGCAGAGCTTCAATGATGAAATCCTTAGGCGTGTCGGCAGATACGAAAAATATGGCAATGGGGGTTCACTGAAGGAAAAACTGCTCAGTGCTAACGGCTATGTGGATACCCTCAATGTTGACATGATATACAACTTCCCCATCCAGACCAAAGAGATGTTCGAGGAAGATCTTGCTGTCCTGAAAGAGCTGCAGCCGGATCAGATCACGTTCTATCCCCTGATGATCTCCGATGCTACACGCAGGAAGATGGAACACCTGATGGGAAGGGTCAGTTATAAGCAGGAGAAATTGTTCTACCAGATGATCACCTCAACCCTGGAGGGTCTTTATCAGCCGAACTCTGCGTGGTGTTTTTCCAGGAAGGGTACTTCCATGATAGACGAATATATCGTTGTCAGCAATGAATACGCAGGGGTGGGCAGCGGTGCTTTCGGTCTTGTAGGCGGTGCAATTTATGCCAATACGTTCTCTCTCGAGGATTATATGCAGCGTATCGCTGCGGGGATGTTGCCTCTGTCTGCAAAAAAGGTCTTCTCACCCAAAGAGATGGCCCGCTACACCTTTCTCATGGAATTGTTCGGATTATCCCTTGATGTGGGTGCGTTCACATCAAAATTCGGCACGCATCTTTTAAGCCTGCTTGCCCTGGAGTGCCTGTTCTTCCTGGGTATCGGAGGGCTTCGAATACATCCGGGCAGTATCGACCTGACCAAGCGTGGGCGATACTACTGGGTAACCATGATGCGGGAGTTCTTCATAGGGGTGGATAATTTCCGCGATCTCAGCAGAGAAGCCGCCGGCATAGAGATATAGCCTATAAGCCGGCAACTTCTGCTATGATGCCTCTGCGTCGAGTCTCTCGATAAGAAAGTCGATCTCTCTCTTGACCTTGAGATTCTGCGTATACATCGCCTCGATGGTTTCAAGGGAATGTATTATGGAAGAGTGTTTTCTTAAGAAGGCGGCGCCGATACTCTGGAGGGATTCCTTTGTGTAGCGCCTGCACAGGAATATGGCCACTTGCCTTGGATAAACGATGTCCTTTTTCCGCGACGGGGAAATCATCTTCTCTTTTGTTATGCCGAAATTCTTCGACACGAAGTTCTGTATATAACTCGTATTGATTCGTTGCTGTTTCTCGAGCGTGCCTTCAAGCAGTTCTTTTGCAAGATCCAGGGTAACCTCTCTTTTCATGAGAGAGCTCATTGCCGTTATGGTCATGACGGCACTCTCCAACTCCCTGATACTGCTGTGAATATTGGTACTTATGAATTCCACCACGTCGTCGGGCATGGCAATGTTGTTCTTCTCCGCCTTATGCCTGATAATCTTTGCCCGCGTCAGGCTGTCCGGCCTCTTGAGATCGATGACCAGACCGGATGAAAACCGGGACCGAAGCCCCTTGTCTATCTGGGTCATGGAGGTAGGCGGACGGAAGCCGGAAAGGACCACCTGTTTCCCCGCACAGATGAGATCGTCGATGACATGGCACAGTTCCATCTGGGTTTTTTCCTTATTCTTGAAGAGATGCACATCATCGATGAAGAAGATATCGAGGTTTGAACTCGTGTAAGTTTTCTTGAAATTATTCAGACAATTGTTATGTATGGAATGGACGAAGTCCTGGGAAAAGTCCCTTGCTGTAGTATATTTGACCTTGATCTTGGATTTTGATTCTACAGCCTTGTTGCCGATTGCATGAGCGATATGGCTTTTGCCGAGGCCGACATCTGAATAAAAGTAGAGGGGGTTATAATTGCGTATGTCTTCATCCGATACTGCAAGTGCTGCCTCATAGGCAAATGCATTACATCTCCCCACGATGAACTCGTCAAAGGTAAAGTTGGAATTGAGTCCATTGGAAACGGATGGAGACAACAAGGACGGCAGAGTCATCTGGATGGGTTTCTCTGCAGGTGGTTCATCTTGGTGCGGCTTTTTTTGAGACCTTACGCAAAATTGCACATCCACAGAACGCTGCGTCGCAGACCGAATGCATCGGGCGATAATGTCCTTGTACTGCCTGCTCAAGTATTTTTGGGTGAATATACTTGGGCAGGCAATCACAACAGTCCCATTCTCCTCTGTGATAACAACCTGTTCAATAAGTGCTCTTTCTGAAGCTCCCGGTACTGTAGACAGGATTGATTCCTTAATTAAAGCAATGTGATCCACATAAACCCCCAAGAAAAAAATTCAGAATCAATGCTCGCCATATTGATCTGATTGCCGTGAAAGGTCAAATCCTGCATGCCGCGATTATAGCCATCTTTGTTAATTTTCTGTAAAGGAAAAATAAGTCAATAATATTGGAATGATAAAATCAAGAACCCCATTTTCCCTGCATTTGGCAATAAGCATGTCAGAATGTGATCTCTCCTTGGTTTCGTATAATTGTCTACATTTTGTAGAAAACTATAGAGCTCTTAATATCTCACGCTTTCTTTAAAATTTCTTCATTTTGTTATAGAGCAGTAAATATTCCTGTGCAGATGTTTTCCAGTCTACATCTTTTTTCATCGCATTGATGCGCAGTGTTTCAAAAACGCTTTTCTCCCGGGAAAATAACGTGAGGGCCTGATCGAGTGCAGCCCACAGTGCATCCTTTGTCGGTGTGCTCACCCTGATTCCGCACGGGTGGTCATCTTCTCCCAGTGCCTCAACCGTATCTTTCAGTCCCCCGACACCTGTTACAATCGGTATGGTTCCATAGCGCATGCTGATCATCTGGTTCAGTCCGCAGGGTTCGAATTTTGAGGGCATGAGAAAAAAGTCAGAACCTGCCTCTATGATGTGGGCGAGACGCTCGTCAAAGCCGATATGAATCCCGAGTTGGCCCTGGTGAATCGATGAAATGTTTAGAAGCATCTGCTCATATTCTTTCAATCCGTTACCCAGGATGACAATTTGGGCTCCCGAGCGGACGAGTTCTGGGATGACATCGATTACCAGATCGATTCCCTTTTGTTCCACAAGGCGTCCGATCATGCCGAATACAGGATGATCTCCTGGTGTAAGGGAGAATCTCGCCTGGAGGTCTTTTTTGCAGAGATCCTTCCCTGAGATATCCTGGGCTGAGTAGGTCTGTGCAATCAGATGGTCGGTTTCCGGATTCCATATCGCGCCGTCTATCCCGTTGGCGATGCCCGAGAGCTTGTATGACACGGACCTAAGAAGGCCATCGAGTCCTGAACCGAATTCAGGGGTCTGTATCTCCAGGGCATAGGTAGGACTTACCGTGTTCACCATATCTGCAAAGACAATCCCTGCCTTCATGACATTGATCCGGCCGAAGAATTCCATGAAGTCCGGGTGCAGATATTCCTGGGGGAGCAGCAGCAGCGGCCAGAGTGACACCTCGAAGTTCCCCTGATATGCCAGGTTATGGATCGTGAACAAGGTGGCTATACCCTCGATGCCGAGTGAACGCAGATACGGCAGTACCAGAGCGGACTGCCAGTCATTGCAGTGGACGATATCAACGTCTCCCAGAATCGAAAGAAGTTCTATACACGCCCTGCTGTAGAATGCGAACCGCTCGAGATTGTCCGGGAAATCTTTTGCCGCATACGAATACATGCCCTCCCGGTTGAAGTGAACATCGTTCTCAATGAAAAAGGTGTGGCCGCTGGAGAATATCCGGCCTGTCCCGATGCCCTGGCCTGAAAGGAATGAGATGTCCGATACATGATCCAGTGAGACCCCGGTGTCCCGAACGCATCTGTAGAGCGGCATGACCACCGAGCAGTCGATCCCCTGGTTCCTGAGTTCATCGGGCAGGGCGGAACTTACATCCGCCAGTCCTCCGGTCTTTGCAAACGGAACCGCTTCAGATGAGCAAAAAAGCACCTTCATTGTGATCATAATATCAGAATTGTGTTCGAGGAGCAAAGTGTACACGCACGGATATGAAACAGAATCAGTCACGATACATAACCCTTCTGTTTCTCTGATAACATTGATTTGCTTTTAATCCTGTGATGTTCTATGGTGTACCCATGAACAGAGAGGCATTCGAGCAGGCCCTGAAAGAGTTTGAAACAACCATCAGGAAACGACTCCCATCCATGATCAATATCTATCTTGCAAACCGGGGGAATCGCGAACAGGAGACAGCCTTCAATCATCTCATCGATACACTCCAGAGGCAGAAGAAGGTCCTCTTGAAGGACGTGTCCAAGGTCGCACGGCCCGCACAGAAGATCAGATTTTTCAATGCAGTCTATAACATGGATTCACAGCTCAGAAGTATGAGCAATAAAGATGCCCGCCAGAAGCATATGAGATTCCGTCGTCACCGGATCAACACACCGGTGGTCTACGACATTGGTGAAGGCCCTGAAACCGGTGATCTCCTTAACATCGATGAGAACGGGATTTTGCTGAAGACCTCGGAGAAGGTCTCTCCCGACCAGGAAGTGAAGGTGTCCGTCTCAGGAAAGACGGCCAGAGGGAAGGCTGTATGGTCTATCCCTGACAGCAGCGGGGGCGCGGAGACCGGGGTGAAGCTCATGGAAACAACCGATGATTTTGTCAAAGAGATAAAGAAACAGATCACAGAAGACCCTGACTCTGCTCCATAATGCCCTAATTGACACAGGTATCTGTGCATAGTATGCCTGGCAGTATATGAAATTTGCCATAACCACTCTCGGATGCAAGGTCAACCAGTACGATTCACAGCGTATCAAAGAAGCCTTGCGCTCAGGCGGGCATGAAGAGCAGTCCTTTACCGCCCCCGGGGCTGATTGCTATATCATCAATACCTGCAGTGTTACCCACCGGTCTGATGCCGACGGCAGGAAACTGGTGCGCCAGGCTCTGAGGCACGGCGGAAGGGTTATTGTAACCGGCTGTCAGGCAGCCGTGTATCCGGGTGATATCCAAGAGCTCTCAGAAACGGTCGAGGTGATCCCCTATGAGGATCTGGCCAGTTATCTCGGCGTTGTTCTGCCATCTGCCGTCACCGGGTTTGAAGGACACTCCAGGGCCTTCGTGCAAGTCCAGGGCGGATGCGATAATTTCTGCACCTACTGTATCGTTCCCCATGCACGGGGAAAGCCCTGGAGCAGGCCGTGGGAAGACATTGTCTCGGAAATCAACATGCTTTCCCTGTGCGGGTATAAGGAAGTCGTGCTCTGCGGCATCAACATCGGCCTGTTTGAAGGTGGCCTCACTGCACTCATACACAGGATCCTTGCACACACATCGATACCGAGAGTGCGCATCAGTTCCGTGGAACCATGGACAGTGGAGGATGAACTCATAGAGATTGTCTCTCAGGATCCACGGGTGTGCAAACACCTGCACCTTCCCCTGCAGAGCGGTTCCGACAGGATCCTGTCCGGAATGGGAAGGCCGTATACAGCAGGCTACTATCGTGATCTTGTGAGCAAGGTAAGATCGGCCTCAGTAGATGTGGCCATAGGGTCCGACATCATGGTGGGTTTCCCCGGGGAAGATCAGTCGTGTTTCGGGGAGACCAACTCTTTGCTGCAGGATCTGGATATTACCTATCTGCATGTGTTTCCCTATTCGGCGAGACCAGGGACCCCTGCAGCCACGTATGCCTCTCAGGTGGATGCGGCAGTGAAAAGGGACCGTGCCAGGATACTCCGGGACCTGTCCCGAAAGAAGAGAGATACTTTCATCCGGTCTCAGGTGGGTTCCACCGGCGATGTTATCGTGACAAACACGAACGGTGATTCGTTCAGCGGTATCACCTCGAACTATCTGCGTGTTCATGTCACCGGCTCTGCTGCGGTGAATGATCTGGTGCGGATCTGCCTGGTTGATTATGCGGGGGGAGTCGTCACGGGGAGGGCCTGTGGATAACCAGCAGGTCATTGACGCCCTCCTGGCATTGGCAGACGGACTCGAGATCCTGGACGATAATCCGTTCAAGGTCCGGGCGTACCGCAGGGCGGCACAGTCCATTGAATCCCTGGACATGCCGGTAAGCCAGATTGTTGAGCAGGGAGAGATCTCCCGGATAGATGGGGTGGGTAAGGCAATAGCCGACAAGATCGAGGCCTGGGTGATCCGCGGCGATTTTTCCGCTCTCGAAGAGGTCCGCTCCCGGATCCCCCATGGTATCGATGAGCTTCTCAAGGTGCCGGGACTCGGGGTGAAGCGTGTGCGTCTGCTTCATGAACAGCTCGGGGTCAACACGCTCGAGGATCTGCTCGATGCCTGCAGGCAGGGCCGGCTCGAGGGGGTAAAGGGATTTCCAAGGAAAAGGGTTCATGAGCTCGAAGCGGCAGTTGAAACGGTCATGGGGTACCGGGGAAAGTATCTTCTCGATACGAGCCTTGACTATGCGGACGAGGTTCTGGGCAGACTGCACCGGGCCCGTCTGCATGCAGAGCTCTCCGGCGAATGCCGAAGAACAATGGAGGTAATATCCGCTATCGATATACTGGTGGAGAAGACCTCTGAGGCCCGAGGATTGATACGAGAATGCCTCGCCGATGTCTCCGTGAATGATAAGGGATCGGTCCTCCACATCCCATCGGAGAGGAAAAGACCGCCTGTTCATCTGCACCTGGTGGAAAAAGGAGAATTTCCCCTGGCCATGTTTTTCACCACCGGTTCGAAAGAACATGTGGAACGTATGAGAGATCGCGCCCGAGAAATGGTGTATGAACTGAATGATACGGGAATGTTCAGTGGAGAGAAGCGCATCGAAGTCAGGGACGAAGAAGACATCTACCGTGAGCTTTCGCTTCCCTATATCCCGCCCGAAATCAGGGAAGAGACTGTAGCGACCTTCTACGAACAGGATTATACCATCCCCCGGCTCCTTGAGGGCCATCAGATCAAAGGGACCGTTCATAACCATACGACATTCAGTGACGGAAGAACCCCCTTGAAAGAGCTGGTGCAAAGAGCCCGTGAGATGGGGTATGCCTGGATAGGGATCTCGGATCACAGCAAGAGCGCATACTATGCCGGCGGGATGAGTATCGATGACATACAAAGGCAGCACAGAGAAATCGAGGCGCTTGAAAGGGATATTGACGGGATCACCATACTCAAGGGTATCGAATCCGATATTCTCCCGGACGGATCTCTCGATTATCCTGAAGATGTGCTCGACTCCTTTGATTTTGTCATCGCAAGCATTCACTCCCACATGGACATGGACCGGGACAGGATGACCGACAGGATTGTTCAGGCCTTGAGAAACCCCTTCACCTCAATATTCGCCCATCCCACCGGGAGACTGCTTCTGGCGCGTGAACCCTACAGGGTGAATCTCGACGTTGTACTGACCGAGGCGCTCAAGAACCATGTTGCCATCGAACTCAATGCAAATCCCATGCGGCTCGACCTCGACTGGCGGCGCATACCGGGATTCATCCGTGCGGGCGGGAAGATCGCTATAGGTCCCGATGCCCATGTTGCCCAAGGGCTGCTCGATATGCGCTACGGGGTGATGATGGCTCGCAAAGGGCTCCTCACGCCGGATGCATGCCTGAACACATATGATGTCACCAAGATAAGGAGAACGTTTGCACGGACATGAAGATTGAATGCACAGGGGTGTCTTATCGCTATGATGTACCGGGTGATGAATGGGCCATCAGGGATATCAGCCTTGATATCACCCAGGGGGAAAAGATCGCCGTAATCGGACCTGCCGGATCGGGCAAGACAACCCTGATTCAACTGCTGGATGCACTGATCATCCCCACTAAGGGTGATGTGCTCTTCGACGGAAAGAGCATCCGCGATCTCAGGCGTACCAAACAGCTCCCATCGATTCGCAGGCGCATAGGTGTGCTGTTCCAATTCCCCGAACACCAGTTTTTTCACGAGAGCGCCTATGATGAATTGACCTTTGCCCTGAAGAACTTCAATTCTCTCGAAGAGGGAGAGATCGAAGAGCGGGCACGAACCATGATGAAGCGGTTTCGTCTGGATATCGAGAAACTTAAAAGACTTTCCCCCTTCAACCTGAGTTCCGGGGAAAAGAGGAAGCTTGCGCTGGCTTCGGCTCTGATGACCTCTCCTGAGGTGCTCATCCTGGATGAGCCGACAGCAGGCATGGATGCCTCGGGGCGAAAGGAACTCATCAAGATCATTTCCTCCTTCACGGACACGACGGTGATCCTTGTGACACACAACCAGGAGGATTTTCTGGGGATCGTGGACAGGGTCATCGGTATATCCAAGGGTGAAAAGGTCATTGACGTCCACAGGGACGATATGGTCGATCATCTTGCGAGACTGGATGAGGCAGGAATCATCCCCCCGTTGGTGCTGAGGATACAGCACTGGTTGAAAAAATCCGGTCTCAGGCCGGATAACAGGTATTTTGACATGGATGATCTTCTGGTGTTCCTGCGACGCGAGATTTCAACGAGGAAATAGCATTTCCCTTCAGCAGGAGTTAACAGGCATCTGTTTTTACATATTGACTATTCATAGGCACGCTCTTAATGTTACCTATAGGAGGAACGATTCATGACAACCTTCATGGAGATGAGAGTGGCAGGAATCGCCTTGGACCCCACGAACAATGCCCCCATTGTTGTGCTCAGAGATGTGGAAGGCAAGTATGTCCTCCCCATCTGGATAGGCATCATGGAGGCGAGTGCCATTGCTGCGGCCATAGAAGGAATACACTACTCCCGGCCTATGACGCATGATCTGTTCAAATCCATGCTCGACACCCTCGGTGCTACCATAGAGAGAATTGAGGTGGTTGATATCAAGGATAATGTTTTCTATGCCTTGATCAATATTGAGATAGAGGGGGCACAGTTTAAGATCGATGCACGGCCCTCCGATGCCATTGCCATAGCCCTTCGAACACAATCCCAGATCTTTGTTGCAGACCACGTGATCAAGGATGCCATACGGGTCGATACGAGTAAGGATTCGTCAGGAAAGGTCATCGTGGGTTTCGAGCAGGACAAGGACAAACTCAAAGAGATTCTCGAGAAAATGAATCCCGAGGACTTCGGGAAGTTCAAGGCGTAATCGGCCTGCCGGCAATCTTCCAATTCATTATCAATCACCGGGCATCTTCTGTGGAACAGAGCATCACAGGAGTGGACTGTACTTGTGCTGTCTCATTTCGCTGTGCTGGTGCGGTTTTGTCAGACAATATTATTGCCCGATCTTTTTAATCATACGATAACATAGCAGAAAATTTCATAGGATGTGACATTTTCCCGCTGATTTTTGTTGATAGATTACTGCTCATTGTGTATCGTGATGTTTGTATTATGTATTGTCAATCGACTTCACAGATTAAGGCAAAAAAGATCAGCAAGGCCATATTCCAGACTATGGTGGAGAAGGCCAGCGACGGCATCTTTGTTTATCAGGATCACCGGTTTTTCTACGTAAATACAGCCTTCGAGAAGATATTAGGCTATAATCAGAGCGAACTCGAACATATGGGGCTGAAAGATGTGGTCCGTCCCGAGACCGCAGAGATGATGGAGGAACGGTACAGCAGGCGGATACGGGGAGAAAAAGAGCCTGACCGATACGATGTCGTCTTCATTACGAGAAACGCCCAGGAACGGATCATAGCTCTTTCACCGTCGGTGATTACGCTTGGGGGTAAACCGGCAACACTCAATATCGCCAGGGACATAACGCAGCGGAAGAACCTGGAGGACCACCTTGAGTCGTTCAATCAATTCCTCATCGGGCTCATCGAGAATTCCAGCGACGCTATCATAGCCACTGATTTTAAAGGAAATCCCCTCATGTTTAACAAGGCGGCCGAAGAGATTACCGGCTACACTGCCGAAGAGATGATCTCCAGGAAGATTTCCCTAGATGAGTTCATGGATGAGGAGGAACGCAGGAGGATCATCTCCATTCTTAATAAGGGCTCGGCAGAAAATCCCTACCGGCTCGTTGCCGAAGAGACATCCCTGAACACCAGGGACGGCAAATCAATACCCATATCAATATCGGCATCGTATGTGTATCAGGGAGGCAAGCCCATAGCAGTAATCAGCATCTTTCGGGACCTCGGACCCATTAAAGAGGTCCAGGACAGGCTCAAGGCGTCAGAGCAGAAATACCGGATTCTTGTGGAAAATGCCAACGACGGCATCTTTGTCTACCAGGATCACCGTTTCAAATATACAAATCCCAAATTCAGAGAAATGCTCGGGTATAATGAAGACGAACTCGCCGATATGGGATTCAAGGACATTGTCCGACCTGAACTTGCTGACCTGATCGAGGGGCGGTATGCAAAACGCATACGCGGCGAAGCGGTTCCAGAGCGCTACGAAATCGCCCTTCTGGGCAAGGATGGTCTGTGGAGAGCCTTCGAATTCAATCCCTCGATCATCGAATATGAAGGCAGGGCCGCAACACAGAACATCATACGAGACATCACTCAGAAGAGAAAGGCGCAAAAGGCCCTGCGGGCTTCTGAAGCACGATATCGGGCTACGGTGGAACACACCGGGACCGCCATTATGTTGCTGGAAGAGAACCGGATCATGACCCTGGTAAACAAACAGATGGAGATCTTGAGCGGCTACAAGCGGGAGGAGATGGAGGGCAAGCTGCCCTTTACCCAGATCGTGCATCCGGATGACCGTGAACGTATGATAGGCTACCACCGGGCGCGCAGGGAACGGAAAAAAGATGTCCCGTCCGAGTATGAATTCCGGTTTGTTGATAGAGAAGGCAACGTCAAGGACTCCTTCATTACCATCGGCATGATTCCCGGTACAAAACAGAGTATTGTCTCCATTATGGACATCACGGATATAAAACGTATGGAGAGGGAGCTCGAGAAGACGCGGAAAATGGCCCTGTTGGGAGAGATGTCCGCACACGTGGCGCATGAGGTGAGAAACCCGCTCCAGCAGATCAAGACCGGGGTCGAACTGCTCCTTCATTCCAAATCACTCGATGAGCGGCAGAAGAAACTCTTTGAAGGCGTAACCAGCGGGATCAACAACCTCGAGGATTTCGTGACACAGATCCTGGACTGGACCCGTTCAGGCAAGATCAGACCGAAACCCTACAGTATAAGCAATATCATCGAGGGACTGACCTTCAACCGCAGCGAGCAGTTCGACTCGCATGGGGTTGAGGTGATAACCTCCTTTGACAAAGACCACGACACCATTGTCGTTGACGGGATCCAGCTCAGGCAGGTTATTGAGAACCTGATCAACAATGCGCTGGATGCAATGCCCGAAGGCGGTATATTGTCTATCACAACCTCATGTGTTCCCGGTGACGACAAGGATATGGAAGGCGATGTCTTCGAGATCCGGGTGGAAGATACCGGGGGCGGCATTGATGAGGAGGATCTTTCGCGCATCTTCCTGCCGTTCTTTACGAGAAAATCGAAGGGGACCGGGCTCGGTCTTGCACTGGTGCAGAAGATTGTCGATATGCATCACGGGCAGGTTGAAACCATGAATATTCCAGGGGGCGGGGCTCGGTTTGTCATACGGCTTCCCCTGGTTCAACCCGTTTCACCCGAAGAAAAATCTGAAGGTCGTGCAGATGGATAACAGAGGAGCATAAAGGGTTTGCCGGTACAGATATGGAGCAGCTTTTCGATACTAAAAAAAAGATCCTGATTGTCGATGACGAGCAGGTTTTCCTCGAGCAGTTAAAGGATGCTCTTGATCATTCAAGTCTCGATCTGCACGTCGATACGGCAAATGACGGCCTTGAAGCCTTAGAAAAGCTGCGCGGTACACACCACGATATCGTCATCACCGACCTGAAGATGCCGAGGATGGATGGGTATGAGCTGCTCAAAGAGATTCAGAAACGATATCCATCAACCTATGTCGTGGTGATCACGGCCTTCGGCAGCGTCTCGAGCGCTGTGGAGGCAATGCGATACGGGGCGTACGACTTCCTGGAAAAGCCGTTCAAGATGGACATGCTGGAGCTTTCGCTCACGAAGATCATCCGGCAGCAGGAGATCTTGCAGGAGAATATCGAACTGAAGGGCCAGATCAGGCAGTATTCAGAAGGGCTCGACCAGATGGTGGGGTCCAATCCGAGGATGCAGAAGCTCTACGATCAGATCCTGACCGCGGCCGATACCGATCTCACTGTGCTTATACTCGGTGAGACCGGTACGGGAAAGGAACTCGTGGCCCGGTCTATTCACTCACGCAGCGACAGGCGTGCAAAGCCGTTTGTGACCATCAACTGTGCAGCGGTGCCGGAGAACCTTCTCGAATCGGAGTTCTTCGGGCATGAAAAAGGGGCATTCAGTGGCGCCATATCCCAGCGTATCGGAAAATTCGAGAAGGCACATACCGGGACACTGTTTTTAGACGAGATTGGAGATATCCCGCTCGAACTGCAGGCAAAGATCCTGCGTGTGATTGAAGACGGAAAGATAACGCGCCTGGGAAGCAACAAGGAAATTGAGCTGGATTTCAGGGTGATCTGTGCAACAAACCGTCCCATACAGAATATGATCAAGAAAGAACTCTTCCGTGAAGATCTCTACTACCGGATAAGTGTCCTTCCCATCATAATTCCGCCCTTAAGGGAGAGAAAGGACGATATCTCAATGCTGGTAGGCCATTTCATAAATAAATATTCCAAGAAGCTGGGCTCCAAGGTCAAAGGGGTCTCTCACGAGGCGATGCAGCAGCTTCTGGCCTATTCCTGGCCGGGCAATGTCCGGGAGGTTGAAAACCTTATCCAGCGGACAATGGTGTCTACCCGGTCCGATCTTATAGAATATTTTCCCGGCCTGGGGAGCATTGAACAGGAAAGTTCCGTGCCGACAGGAAGCATGAGCGACGAGCCGACAATCTGGGTGGATGTTGGCGAGGGGGCGCAGTACCATTCCATCAAGCAATCCATTATCGAGCAGTTCGAGCGGAAGTATCTTGCCCATCTGCTGAAAAAGCACAACGGCGTCATTGCCGAGGCGGCTCGGGAATCAGGGCTGAATTACAAGACATTCTACTTAAAGGCCGAAAAATATCATCTGTCAAAGAAGAGGACCGGATAGACAGCTGAAGAAGAGTTGTCATGCGCTTGAACCTCATAAAAAGTACAAGCCGGAGTTCAGCGAGTTTTCATCCTTGATATCGGTACTCAAAATTTATAGTCATGTATGGTAATCTCGTTTCTCTACGTCGTATATGATGGAGGACCGCAGTATGGAATATCAGGACATACCTTATGAAATCTCGGCAACCCTACGTGGTGATGATGCACTCATCGTGGTTGATCTGCAGTATGATTTCATGCCGGGCGGAGCACTGCCGGTTGAGGATGGTGATGTCACTATAAGCGGAATAAATACCCTGATGCAGCTCTTTCATCAATCCGGTGCCACGGTGGTTCTCACCCAGGACTGGCATCCCGCAGGCCACCACTCCTTTGCGTCGTCCCATGAGGGGAAGAACCCCTATGATCTCTATGATGCCCCCGGGCTTGGGCCGGTTCTCTGGCCCGATCATTGTGTTCAGGGTACCCACGGTGCCGATTTCCATCGGGCTGTAAATACCAGGCTCGCACATGCGACCATTCGCAAAGGCTACCACATGGACATAGACAGTTACTCGGGATTCTTAGAGAACGACAAACAGACACGGACAGGACTTGATGGCTATCTGAAAGACAGGAACGTCCGCAGGATCTTTGTGTGCGGTCTCGCACTTGACTACTGTGTATTCTTCTCTGCCGTGGATGCCCTTGATAATGGCTATGAGGTGTATGTGGTGCCAGACCTCACAAAGGCTGTTGCTTCTCCTGAAGACAGTGTCTCACGTGCCCTTGAGACGCTTTTCAGTTCAGGTGCAAAATTTATTGAGGCAGGCGCCATACACACCGAAAGTGCATGAGGTTTTCTCAGCAGGAGACGATCAGGGGATGACGAAGCTCCGGTGTTCAGGAGCCGGTAGAGGCATAACGCCACTACCTCCATGCAGAAAACTAGTTAAGATCAGGTATGGCAAATTCGTCCCGGCATGAAAACCGCTCCCACAATTCCTTGAGATCCGGGTGCGGCAGAAAGCCGCGGTTCAGCCTCTTGATGCGGGAGAGCTCGGTGCATATGGCATGAGATGCCCGGCTCAAACTCGTATCGATGGCTTGTGGCGACCCGGCCGCGTCATTGTAGTCTCTCATCAGCCGGGAAACCGCCTGCGCCATATTATCCCGCAGCATGACAAGGACGTTTTCCCTGATGACCTCCATGATGAACCTGGTGGTGGGGTCCCCGGCCTTGCCCGTATCCGAATCCTTCACCGAGGACAGTAATGCATGGAGTGGAATGATGGTGCAGGTGGTGGCAGTGGCCTCCTCCACAAAGTCCTCCAGCTGTCGGAGTGAAAGGATAGTACCTTTCTGTCTGGATTCAGTGACCTTTTCAATGAGATAGACCAGCGGTGAGGTATAGTCGATATAAGCCTGTGCCACGGCATCAATAAGTTCATTCATTGCATGCTCCCTGGGCCAATAAAAACCTAAGCCTGCATTTTCACGATAATATCATGCAACAACGGTCTTTATCCAGGGGAAACCTCCTGCAGCAGGATCATCTACATCCCTGGTGCTCATGAGGGGTCCCGATATGAACGCGGATCAGTTGTTCATGCTCAGGAGATTGTAGGTCTTCGGTCTGAAACAGATACCGAGCGTTTTGGCGGCATTGAGATCCACGACAAAATTGTTGTCCATCCGGCTGACAGCAGGCAGATCCCTGCTCTCTATCCCCTCGATGATGATATCTCGTGCATATGCTGCAGTGGCATCGCCCAGCGCCTCGAAATCAGGGCTGAGATAGAGAAGGGGCCCGTCGGTCAGGCCCGGCAGAGACGATATGCAGGGGAGTGTATGTTCATGCAGGATGGCCAGGAGTTCCCTGCTGGCACTATAGTCCCCTTGTTCATAATAAGCATCGGCAGGTATGAGAAAGGCATCCACCCTCAAGGCAATGAGCTGCCTGGCTGCAGGGAGAATGCTCTCGGACATGTCGATCTCCTGTGAGATCACCTTCAATCCGAGTCGTTCCGAACACATGTGCGCCTCGCTCAGAAAATCGGCAGAGGCGCCGGCGCTGTGAATAATGCCGATGGTCTTAATGTGCGGCAGAGCGAGGATAGCTGCATGGAGTATGTCTGTTGCAGCGGCGGTTGAGACAACACCGGTGATGCCATCCTCCCTGCAGGATGCCGATAGCAGGGCCTGGCTGTACACCATAGGGATTCCTGCAGAGGCAATCCTGTCCTGAAAGTAGTGTGTTGCAGGTGTGCCGAGCGTAATTACCAGATCGGGGTTCCCTCTGATCACCCGGGAGCACACGCTTTTTATCATAAGATAGGTGCGCAGCCTCCCCCACAGACTCTCCTGTGGTTTGAAATCGATGACATATCTTTCAACCTTCAAGTTGTGTCCCTTGAGAAGGCCCTGCCGGGCGAGGCCGTCGAGCAGTCCGTCGTATGCACGGTCAAACGCCTCGGTATCACCGAGCTGGAGTACGTCGATGTGAAAGTGTATCTCGGCAAGACACGGCTGTGCGGCAAACAGAACGAACAGCAGAAGAAAAAGCCCTTTTTTCATTATGCCCCCCTGAAAAGATAGCATGTAATAGGGCACCTATCGGAAAATGGAAAAGATTTTATAACCCCTGATTTTTATATGAGAGAGGAAATGAACTGTGTGGGAGCGAATCGAGCCGCGACGCTTCACAGGATGTATGCACCCTGTGGAGCGTAGTATGATTGAAAGCGGCTCCAACCGGGGCGATCCAAAGGCCGGTTGGAGCCGCTTTATCTGCAGGTTATGACACCTTGTCGCCGGGCTTGGGCTCACCGGTGAATGTCGCGATATAATAGGTGTCCTTGTCGCCGCCTGCGAGGATCATGCCCTCGGAAAGGCCGAACTTCATCTGCCGGGGCTTCAGGTTTGCCACCACAATGACCTTCTGGCCCACAAGGGAATCAGGCTCGGGATAGGTCGGCTGTATGCCGGCAAAGATCTGGCGGTCCCGGCCTTCCCCCAGATCCACCATGAGACGCAGAAGCTTCGAGGACCCCTCCACGGCAGATGCCTCGCGCACAATCCCCACCCTGAGGTCCAGCTTTAAGAAGTCTTCGATGGTGATCTCCGTGCCCTGCTGCTCCGCTTTCACGGGTTGCTTTGCTTGCTCTGCATCGGGTTTGCCCTTGGGCGCCATAGATTTCTCAATCTTTGCCCAGGAATCTCGCAACGTAACCGTACGGTTGAATACGAGACGGTCCTTCGATGAATCCTTGGAATCAACACAGAAGTAGCCGAGCCGTTCGAACTGGAATTTCTCGCCCGGCAACGCGTCCTTCAGTGATGATTCCACGCGACAGGAGCTAAGTGTTTTCAGTGAGTCGGGGTTGAGGTATGCCTTGAAATCCGGACCTTCCTTGTCGCCGCCGGGATTCTCAGTGGTAAAGAGCCTGTCGTACAGACGGACCTCGGCCTCGACGGAGCGCTCTGCACAGACCCAGTGAATCGTTCCCTTGACCTTCCGTCCGTCAGGGGCGTCACCTCCGCGGGTTGCCGGATCATAGCTGCAATGCAGTTCGGTTATCTCTCCTGTTTTGGTGTCCTTTATCACACGATCACAGGTGATGAAGTATGCACCTCGCAGCCTCACCTCTCTGCCCGGAGCGAGGCGGAAGAATTTCTTTGGCGGATCTTCCATGAAGTCGTCGCGTTCGATGTAGACTGTCCTGCCAAAGGGCACCTTCCTCGTTCCCATGGCCTGATTGTCGGGATGATTGGGGATCTCGAAATCCTCGAAGGAGTCTTCGGGGTAGTTGTCGATCACCACCTTGAGCGGATTGAGCACGACCATCCTGCGCTGCGCCTTTTCATTGAGGTCCTCTCTGATGCAGTGCTCCAACAGGGCGATGTCCACGATACTGTCATTTTTGGCCACCCCGATCTTATCGCAGAAATTTCTGATGGATTCCGGGGTGTATCCCCTTCTCCTCAGACCGGATATAGTGGGCATGCGCGGATCGTCCCAGGAGCTCACGAGCCCTTCCTGCACAAGCTCCAGGAGCTTGCGCTTGCTCATGACCGTATAGGTGAGATTCAGCCTGGCAAACTCGATCTGCCGGGAGCGGAAGATGTCCAGTTCGTTGAGCGACCAGTCGTACAGCGGACGGTGGTCTTCAAATTCCAGCGTGCAGATTGAGTGGGTTATGCCCTCTAAGGAATCCGAGATGGGGTGGGTGTAGTCGTACATGGGATAGATGCACCACGTGTTGCCGGTTCTGTGGTGGGTGGCTCTCAGAATCCGGTAGAGGACCGGGTCGCGCATATTCATGTTGGGGGAGGTCATATCGATCTTGGCCCGCAGCACACGGGAGCCGTCGGGAAATTCGCCCGCCCTCATCCGCTGGAACAGGTCGAGGTTCTCCTCCACAGAGCGGTCCCTGTACGGGCTGTCCTTGCCGGGCTCGGTGAGCGTGCCTCTGTACTGCCGGATCTCTTCGGCGTTCAGGTCGCACACATAGGCCTTGCCGTCCTTGATGAGCTGGATCGCGAATTCGTAGAGCTTCTCGAAATAATCAGATGCATAGTAGAGCCTGTCTTCCCAGTCAAAGCCGAGCCACCTCACGTCTTCAAAGATGGAGTCGATGTATTCCTGGTCCTCTTTGCTCGGGTTGGTGTCGTCGAACCTGAGGTTGCACAGCCCACCCTCATTCTCGGCTGAAATACCGAAGTTCAGGCAGATGGATTTTGCATGGCCGATGTGCAGGTAGCCATTCGGCTCCGGGGGGAACCGGGTATGCACGCGCCCCTCATGCTTGTTGTTCTTCTTGTCTTCGGCAATGATGGCGCGGATGAAATCGAGTGATTGTGTCGGCCTGGTCTCTTCGGCACCCTTTGTCCCGGTCTTACTGTCATCGTGTTCTTTCATGTCCCATCCCTTTAGTTCTACAGCTCATGCTGTATCGTGTAGTGTATTGGTATCCTATAGCATAGGTTTTTTTGATTGGAAATCATGGAAGAATATTCTTTTGTTCCGGGCTTGCCTGTGTGCTGCATGCTGCTGCCGGGAAGGGGTCTGACATGAAGGGGGGAAAGAGGGCAGCCATGGGGTAGCTGCCCCCGAAACCTTCAACAACAATCCAAAGTCTTTATATGCAATCTAAAACATAATAGCAAGCACTTTTTTATTTTCTTTCTTTATGTGCCTAGAGACAATTCGTCAGGACAGACGAATTGGACGAACTTCAGTTTCGCCCAGGGGGTGAGGGCCATGGACGGCCCGAGTCAAAGAAACAAAGAA